>VFQN01001436.1_pt1 | contig 39961 bp, 29 predicted proteins | sample 3512371 | NCBI WGS metagenome assembly VFQN01 (sample SAMN10412370, study PRJNA504923) | tailings metagenome | isolation source: Replicate 2 from Balatoc abandoned mine | place: Philippines: Itogon, Benguet | collected 2017-08-28
TGCGCATCGAGATTCTCAATGCGGCCGGTCAGCTGGTGAACAGCTACAAGAGTGGTGTGGCGCCGCCGGCTCCGCCGCGCCGACGCGCGGCAGATGATGACGACCCCGAGGCGGCCATGATGGCCGGCCGTCCCGGTACGGCGGCCGTGGCTGCGCCGACGCTCAATCTGGTCACGAAGAATGCGGGCATGAACCGCTTCGTGTGGGGTGTACAGCATCGCAACGGACTCGGCGCCCCGCCGGGCCAGTACACGTTGCGCCTGTCGGTGGGTGGGACGACGCAGACGGTCCCGCTGCGTGTACGCATCGACCCGCGTCTCGCAGCTGATGGCACCACCGAAGCCGACCTGCAGGAACAGTTCGCGCACAACACCCGCATGCGCGACATGGTGGCGGAAGTGAACGCGGTGGTGGCACGGGTACGCGCCGCTGAGCAGCGTCTGCGTGGGGCGAGCGGCGCTGCGGCTGATACCGCGGCCAAGGTGAAGGCGGTGAGCGAACTCGTGAACACACAGCCCATTCGGTACGGCAAGCCGGGGCTGCAGGCGCACATTTCGTATCTGGCCGGCATGACGGCGCGTGCCGACCAGAAGGTGGGCCGTGACGCGTTCGACCGGTACGCGGTACTGCGCAAGGAGCTGGACCAGGCCAAGGCCCTGCTTGATGCGGCGCTTGGCAGGGAACCGGCAGCCGGTACCCGGTGATATCATACGGGCGGCGCCGATCCGGTGCCGCCCGTTTTCACCCGTCCTCTACCCGTCTCATTCATGTCGATCACCCGTTCGCTCATTCGTGGCGCCGCGGCTCTCGCCGCCGTCACCGTGGTTTCCGTGGCCGCCGAGGCCCAGGGCGCGCAGCGGCAGGCGCCGGCCTCACCGCGCGACTCGCTGTCGGTGTCCATTGCCGGCTCCGACATCAAGGTCAACTACGGTCGTCCGTCCAAGCGGGGCCGCGTGATTTTCGGCGGTCTCAATGACATGAAGTGGGGCATGGTGTGGCGCACGGGCGCCAACCAGGCCACGCACTTCACCACCAGCAAGGCGCTCGACTTCGGCGGCAAGACGGTGCCGGCCGGTACCTACACGCTGTTCACGAAGCTCGAAGAGAGCGGCAAGTGGGAGCTGATCATCAACAAGCAGACGGGCCAGTGGGGCACGGCCTATGACAAGACGCAGGATCTGGTCAGCATCCCCATGAAGGTCACGAGCAACAACCCCGTGCAGGAAATGATGGAAATCACGGTCAAGCCAGCCGGCAAGGGCGGTGAGCTGGCGGTGCTGTGGGACAACTACAAGGCCGTGGCGGCGTTCACGGTCAAGTAGTACGGTGTGAGGAGTCGACGGCGGCTTGCTTGCCGTTGACGTGAAACTCGAAACCCGAGCTCAAGACCCGAAACTGATCAGTTTCGAGGGTTGGGTTCGGGTTTCGCGTTGTGGGTGGTGAACTGGCCACTGACATCAGGAACTCAAGACTCGCTACCTGAACCCAGAACCCGAAACTGATCAGTTTCGAGTTGTGTGTTCAGGTTCCGGGTCTTGAGTTGTCGCCGGTCAATTATGCCCCGCCGCCCCCGCATCCCGATCACGCGGGTCCGCGGCGCCGAGCCGCGCGCCCGTCTTGCGGTCAATGGCAATTGAGTGCGCGGTGCCCTGCTGTCCGCCCACGCGGACCTCGTGCCCCATGGCGCGCAGCGCGTCGAGCGTGGCCGGCGCAAATCCGTCGCGTTCCACCGTGAGTCGGTCCGGCAACCACTGGTGATGCACACGCGGCGCGTTCACCGCCTGCTGCACCGGCATGTCGAAGGCGATGAGGTTGAGCACCACCTGCATGACGGTGTTGATGATGGTGCGGCCACCGGGACTGCCAACGACTGCCACCAACTGACCGTCACGGGCCACAATGGTGGGCGTCATGCTCGAGAGCATGCGCTTGCCCGGCGCCGCCACGTTGGGCGCGGTACCAATGAGGCCCGTGCTGTCGGTAAGCCCGGGCTTGCCGTTGAAGTCGCCCATCTCGTTGTTGAGCAGGAAGCCGGCGCCGTCCACCACCGCGCCGAGGCCGTAGCCCGCTTCGAGCGTGTACGTCACCGACACCGCCATGCCATCCTTGTCCACCACGCTGTAGTGCGTGGTCTCGTCGCTTTCGTAGCCCTGGCGCACGTCGGCGGGTGAAGACACCGAGGCCTTGTTGGCCGCAATGCCGGCGCGCAGCGTGGCTGCGTGCTCCTTGCTGGTGAGCTGCGCGACGGGAATGGCGTTGAAGTCCGGATCACCCAGATGCACCGCCCGATCACGGAACGCACGGCGCATGCTCTCGGCCAGCCAATGCAGGTATTGCGGCGAATCAGGCTTCTGCGATTTGAGCGGCAGCCCCTCGAGAATGTTGAGCATCTCGATCATGGCCACACCGCCCGAGCTTGGCGGTGGCATGCTGATGATGTCGTAGCCCATGAACGTGCCACGCACCGGCTCACGTTCCGCGGCTTCATAGCGCGCCAGGTCTTCTTCGGTAATGAGCCCACCGTGCCGCTGCATTTCCGCGGCCAGCAACCGGGCGGTGGTGCCACGATAGAATCCATCGCGTCCTGCGTCGCGGATGCGGGCCAGCGTTTGACCCAGGTCGCGCAGCACCAGTCGCTCGCCCGCGGCATAGGGCGTGCCGTCCGCCTTGTAGTAGGCGGCCTTGGACGCTTCATACTGCCCCAGCTTGTTGCGCACGCCAGCCAGCGACGCCGCAAGTCCGGTCGGGACAACAAAGCCGGTGTCGGCCAGCACGGCCGACGGGGCAACCAGCCCGCGCCAGGCCATGCGGCCGTACTTGCGGTGCGCCAGCTCAAAGCCTGCCACAGTGCCCGGCACCCCCACGCTCACATGGCTGTTGTGATGCAGTCGGGCAGAATAGGCGCCGCTGCTGTCGGTGAACATGTGGGGGCGCGATGCGGCGGGTGCCCGCTCGCGGAAGTCGATGGTGGTGGCGCGCCCGTCGGGGAAGCGCACGACCATGAACCCGCCGCCGCCTATGTTGCCGGCCGTGGGGTAGGTGACGGCCAGCGCAAAGCCGGTGGCAATGGCGGCGTCGATGGCGTTACCACCGGCGGCCAGCACGTCGCGGCCCACCTGACTGGCGATGGCGCTGGCCGAAACCACCATGCCCGCCCGAGCCTGAACCGCCTGGGTCGGCCGGGGCGCAGCCGGCGCGGCAGGCGCGGCCTGGGGCGCAAGGTGGCCGCTGTGCAGCAGGGTGGCGGCAAGGCCGGCCACCAGCACGGCGGGGCGCAGGACAGGGCCGGGACGCCAACGGCGGGCGGTCTGCAGCGAGCGGAGCAGGGGGAGTGGCATGGGATGGGTGAGGGCGGCTTGAACGGAGGGGGCTGGTGGGATTAGCTTTCTAGGCTGCCCGGAAACGGGCACCCGGGTGCATGCCGGAAGTGCCGGCACTGCGAGGAGCCCGGTGGGTGGCGGTGCCAGTACCGCGCGGCCAACCCCTGCCAAACTAACTGCCTGAGAGCATCCCATGGCCGTCAAGATCCGTCTCCGCCGCGAAGGCCGGAAGAAGACCCCGATGTACCGTATTGTCGTTGCCGACTCGCGCGCGCCGCGCGACGGTCGTTTCATCGAGATCCTCGGGCAGTACCAGCCGCGTGGTGGCGAGAACGCCATCAACCTCAAGGGCGACCGCGTGAACCACTGGTTGAACGTGGGCGCGCAGCCCACGGACACGGTGCGTTCGCTGCTCCGCCGCGCCGGCATCCTCAAGGCGCGTCACGAGGCCCGTCTTGCGGCCAAGCTGTCCGCCGCGGCCGTGGCCCTGCCGTCCGGCGAGGCCTGAGCTGGGCGAGTACATCATCGTCGGCCGGGTGCGTCGCGCGCATGGTGTGCGCGGCGCCTGGGCCGTCGAAAGCCTGAACGATGCGCCGGACGTGGTTTTCGCGTCCGGCGCCGTGCTTTTTGCGGGGGACCGCGAGGGCAATCTCGTGCAGCCCGACGGCCAGCCACAGGCGCTGCATGTGGAAGACGGACGGCCAATGAACAAGGAATGGCTCGTGCGCGTCCGCGAACTCAGCGATCGCGACGTGGCCGACAGTTGGCGCGGGCGTTATTTGCTGGCTGACGCCGACGTGCTGCCGCCGCTCGATGAGGGCGAGATCTACATCGGCGATCTGATCGGCATGCAGGTACATGTCGAGGGCCGCGGACCCGTGGGGCAGGTGCGCGACGTGTACGACGCACCGCAGGGCTACATTCTCGAGGTCGAAACCGCCACCGGTCGCCCGCTCGTGCCTTGGCACGATGACCTCGTGCGCGACATCGACGACGAGGCGCGCATCATCACCCTCGCGCCACTCGACGGTCTCTTCGACTGAGGGCGGCGCGACCACTGGTCGTACCGCCGGGTCCTGCCTGTCATGCTGACCATCAACATCGTCACCATCTTCCCCGAGTTCTTTCGCGGACCGCTGGGCCTGTCCATTCCGGCCCGCGCCGCTGAGGCGGGTGGTGTGCGCTACAACCTCGTGGACTTGCGTGATTTCGCGCACGACCGGCACCGCAGCGTGGACGACTACCCGTTTGGCGGTGGACCGGGCATGGTCATGCGACCGGGGCCGTTCTTCGAGGCTGTGGAATCGTTGGGCGCCACATCGCCCATTGTGTTGCTGTCGCCGCGCGGCCGTCGCTTCGCCCACGCCGATGCCATGCGTTTTGCCGAGGGCCGCGAGCTCACCTTGCTCTGCGGGCATTACAAGGACATCGACGAGCGCGTGGCCTCGCATCTCGCCACCGAGGAACTCTCGCTCGGCGACTTCGTGCTGAGTGGTGGGGAGCCCGCGGCACTGGCCATCGTGGATGCCACAGTGCGTTTGCTGCCGGGAGCCATGAGTGATCTCGACAGCGCGCGCACCGATTCGTTTTTCGATCGCGGCATCTCTGCGCCCAGCTATACGCGGCCGGCGGAATTCCGCGGGTATCATGTACCCGAAGTGTTGTTGGGTGGCGATCACGCCAAGGTGGCCAATTGGCGCGAAGCGGAAAGCCTGCGTCGCACACGCGAGGCCGAGGCGCGCGATCGTGCCGAATGGCAGGTCCGTGAAGCGCGCATCGCCGAACGCGAGGCTGCACTTGCGGTGATTGAGCAGGCTGCAGCAAAGAAAGCGGCAGAAAAGGCGCGCCGCGCGGCGGCCAAGGCACGCAAGGCGGCACGAGAAGCACGGCGCAACGAACCGGGAGCCCCCACATGAGCGTACGCGTCCTCGTCACCGGTGGCACCTTCGACAAGGAATACGACGAACTCACGGGTCAGCTGCATTTCAACACCACCCATCTGCCGGAGATGCTGCGTCGTGGACGCTGCATGCTCGACGTGACGGTGGATGTGCTCATGATGATCGACTCGCTCGACATGAAGGACGCGCATCGGCAGCGCATCGTGCAGGCCTGCCGGGATGCCGCCGAGTCACGACTCGTCATTACGCACGGCACGGACACCATGGTGGACACGGCCCGGGTGCTCGAGGCGGCGTCGCTTGGCAAAACCATTGTGCTGACGGGGGCCATGGTGCCCTACGCCTTCGGCAGTTCTGATGGGCTGTTCAACCTCGGCAGCGCCCTGAGTTTCGTGCAGACCCTGCCGCCTGGCGTGTACCTGGCCATGAACGGCCGGTACTTCACGGCCGGCAACGTGACCAAGAATCGGCAGGTCGGGGTGTTCGAAGAGCAGGACGCTTCGGCGGGCGCTTCAGCGGGCGCTCCAGCCCCCGAGTAGCGCCAGCGCCGGGACCGCACTGGTCCCTGCGCGGTACGCGGTCCATCTTGCAGGCGGTCCCGGTGCGCCCGTAGCGGCCCACCCCCTCTCGCACTCCTTCGCACACCCGGCACTCTTCCGCATGGCCAAGATCAAGGTTGTGAACCCCGTCGTCGAGATGGACGGCGACGAGATGACGCGCATCATCTGGCAGTTCATCAAGGACAAGCTGATTCTGCCGTATCTCGACATCCAGCTCGACTACTACGATCTGGGCATCGAGCACCGCGACGCCACCAACGACCAGGTCACCATCGACTCGGCCGAAGCCACGAAGAAGCACGGTGTGGCGGTGAAGTGTGCCACCATCACGCCTGACGAAGCGCGCGTGAAGGAGTTCGGGCTCAAGAAGATGTGGAAGAGCCCCAACGGCACCATTCGCAACATCCTGGGCGGCGTGATCTTCCGCGAACCCATCATCATTTCGAACATTCCGCGCCTCGTGCCGCACTGGACCAAGCCCATTGTGGTGGGCCGTCATGCGCACGGTGATCAGTACAAGGCCACGGATTTCAAGGTAAACGGCCCGGGTACGGTGACCATTACCTACACGCCGGCTGACGGCAGCGAGCCCATGCAGTTCGAAGTCGCCAAGTTCGGACAGGACGGCGGCGTGGCCATGGGCATGTACAACTTCAACGACTCCATCCGCGACTTTGCGCGCGCCAGCTTCCGCTATGGGCTGCAGCGCAATTACCCGGTGTACCTGAGCACCAAGAACACCATCCTCAAGGCCTACGACGGCCAGTTCAAGGATCTGTTCGAAGAGGTGTTCAACGCCGAGTTCAAGGCGGACTTCGAGAAGGCCGGCATCACCTACGAGCACCGCCTCATCGACGACATGGTGGCCTCGGCTCTCAAGTGGGAAGGTGGCTACGTGTGGGCCTGCAAGAACTACGACGGCGATGTGCAGTCGGACATCGTGGCGCAGGGCTTTGGTTCACTCGGCCTCATGACCTCCGTGCTGCTCACGCCCGACGGCAAGACCATGGAAGCCGAAGCGGCCCACGGCACGGTCACGCGTCACTACCGCGAGCACCAGAAGGGCCGCCAGACGTCCACCAATCCCATCGCCAGCATCTTCGCGTGGACGCGTGGCCTCATGCATCGCGGCAAGCTCGATGGTACGCCCGACGTCGTGAAGTTTGCCGAGACGCTGGAGTCGGTGTGCATCGAGGCGGTTGAGGCGGGCGAGATGACGAAGGACCTCGCACTGCTCATCTCCAAGGACACGCCGTACCTCAACACGGAAGCCTTCCTCGACGCCATCGATCGGCGTCTCCAGGCCAAGATGGCTTGAGGCAGACCGTCGCATGACCCGAACGGCGGATGGTGCCTCGGCGGCGTCGTCCGCCGTTTCGCGTATGGGCCTGTGGCTCATCGTGGCGGCGGCCGTGCAGTGGGCCATGCTTGGCCCCATGGCGCGTGTGGCGTTTGCCGAAGGCGTGTCGGCGCTTACCGTGGCCTTCTGGCGGGCGACGCTCGGTGCGCTACTGTTTGCCGCGCACGCAGCTTTTACGCAGGCGCCGGCGCTGCATCGCCGCGACCGGTGGCCCGCGGCGCTGCTGGGCGTGGCGGGAATGGCCGTGATGTACGTGACGTACTTCAAGAGTGTGCAGTACGGCGGCGCCGCGTTGGCGGCCATACTGCTCTATGCGGCGCCGGTGTGGGTAGCGCTTGGTGCGCACTTTCTGTTGCGTGAGCGCGTGAGTGTCAGCGAAGCCGGTGCGCTTGCGCTTACGCTCCTCGGCGTGGTGCTGGTTGCCTTGTCCGGTCGCAGCGCCTCGCCGGAGGCCGGACAATTTGCTGTGACCTGGCCGGTGCTGCTCTTTGGCACATTGTCCGGCTTGTCCTATGCAGGGTATTTCCTCATGGGACGACCACTGTTCGGGCGCAACGCGCCTTCGCGTGTGTTGGCCTGGGCTCTGGCGGCTGCGGCCGTGGTGCTGCTGCCCTTTGTGGAGTGGCGCATGCACAGCAACACCGCGTGGCTGGCGATCGGCTTTCTGGCTGTGGTGTGCACGTTCGGTGCGTATCTGTGCAACGCCACGGGTCTGCGCTCGGTGGCGGCGTCGCGCGCTGCCACGGTGGCCACCCTCGAGCCGGTACTGGCCGTCATGGCGGCCTGGCTGGTGTGGGGTGAGCGACTGGCGCCGCTTGGAATGTTCGGCGCGCTGCTCGTGGTAGCGGGGATTGTGCGATCAGCGCGACGCGCAGAGGTGCCGCAGCGCGACGTCGCCCAATGAGCCCTTGAAGGCGGGGCCAAAGCCCGGCTTGCCCACGACGCGGTGCATGCCCTGCTTCTTGAACGCCGCATCGTGGTAGTACCAGCTTTCCTTGGTGGCCACCGTCTGCTTGGCGCAATCGAACATGCTGAGCGTGCGTGACGCCACCAGATCGCCGTTGGCGTGCTTGAGCGGTGGCTGCAGTGCTACGCGCACGGCCGCCGTGACCACGGTGCCGCTGCGCGACACCGATGCCGTTTCCAGCATCACCGGTGTACCGACCGACGTCTTGCCAATCTCTTCGAGCGTGGCACGCGGGGCGGCCTGTGCAGACGCCCGTACGGCAAACGTGCCGCTCAACACCAGCGTCACGACGGCGAATCGTCGCCACATCAACGGCGTCTCCCTCAACAGCGTCTCCCTCAACAGCGTCTCCCTCAACGGCGTCTCCGGGCTGTGGAATCCGGGTAGAAATCAAACGGCAGGTGCATGACCTGCATGACGAAGCCGTTCTTTCGATAGGCGGGCTGAAACTGCTGTTCGCGCACGGCGCGGCGCACCGGCTCCACGAACAGGCGATCCGTGTAGGTGATGGCCGAGAACGTGTCCATGATGGCCTTGCCGTTGGTGTCCACCACGAACTCCGCAATCACGCGACCTCCGGTCATGGCGTCGAACAGTGAGTCGGGATACACGGGCTTGACGAGCATCCCCGAGTCGGGGAAGGCCACCCGGTCGACGTCGGTGTGCACAAACGCCTTCCCCTCGTCCATCAGCTTGGCAATGCGCTCGAGTGGTGTGGGCTCGTTCTTCTTGGCGCGCTTGGGCCGCGGTTCACCGCGTCGAGACCAGAGCACGATGGTGCCGCACGCTGAGCTCATGCGCTGATTGCCCATGAACTCCACGGGCACGGTGGCAGGGCCGCTGTACACCTCGATGCCTTCGAATGACCGCGGGTCGAAGGCGTCGAGATCGACCTCTCCGGCATACAGTGCCTGGCCGTCCAGCCACACCAGCGGCGCACAGCGGCTGTTGCGCACGCGGACGTAGTTCATCATGCCACGCGACTCGATGCGAATGCCGGGCAAGCCGCGCAGCAAGTCGGTCATGTTGGAGGCGTTGCGCCGATCGATCTCGGCCAACGTGAAGAACCGTCCGCCGGCGCCGGTCTGTTGTCGATGATAAAAACCGGCCATGGCGCCAGTCATGTCGCGCCGCCCGTTCACCTGGACGGCGGCCAGCGACTGCGGGAGGCGCCTCAGTGTCAGCGCGGGACGCGCTTCACCAGACGCCGGTATGGTGATGAGCACCGAATCCGGCCGGTAGCCAATACGCCGGCCCACCACCCACACCGGACCGGCGGGCAGCTTGGCGAAGGCGAACACGCCGGCTTCATCGCTGGTGGCGGCCGCCACGTTGCGCAGTGGGGCACTGAACCGCACCTGCGCGCCGCTCAGCGGGGTGCCCCCCTCGGAGTAGATCGTGCCACGCAGTGTGGTTTCGCCCTGCGCGTGCAGCAAGGCCGGAGACGCGACGGGCAACGTCGCGAGCGCGAGGGCCGTAGATACTGACATGACCGCAGCGCGCGGTCCGAGGGAGGTGCGCATGGTACCGCCAAGGGTGGGAGTCACCCCGCGCTGCTGACCGCTCAGCTTCCGGTCCGCGCGATGGTCGACCACTGTATCATGTGAGACCCCGCGGCTGGCGGCAAGGTTGCGCCACCCCTCCTTTCGTTGTTCACGCTTGACTCCGCCCGACATGACTCGCCTGTCTTCGCGCTCCCGTTTGCGCCGGCGTATGCAATTGCCGGTCACGACGCTGCTGTTGGTCCCCGCGACACTGCTGACCGCCACCACGAGTCTTGCGCAGCAGGGTACTGGGTCCTCCACCACGCGCCTCTTGCGTACGCCCAGCGTGAGCGCGCAGCACATCGCATTTGCCTACGCCAACAATGTGTGGGTGGTGGAGCGGACTGGTGGCAATGCGCGGCGGCTCACGAGTTTTCAGGGGCAGACGCAGAACCCCAAGCTGTCGCCCGACGGCAAACTGGTGGCCTTCAGTGCGGAGTATGCGGGTAACACGGACGTGTATGTCGTGCCGGTGGGTGGTGGACAGCCCACGCGACTGACCTGGCATCCCGGCAACGATGTCGTACAGGGTTGGACACCCGACGGCAAGGCGGTGGTGTTTGCCTCGCCGCGTGCCACCTGGGCGCCAAGTGGCGCGCCGCGCTTCTGGACGGTGCCGGTCGAGGGCGGCGTGGAAAGCCCGATGCCCATGCCGCGCGCCTATCAGGGCAAGGTGTCACCTGATGGGAAGCGCGTAGCCTATCGCATGGCCTCCTCGTGGGATGAAGAACGCCGCAATTATCGGGGTGGCCAGAACAAGCCCATCTGGATTCTCGATCTGCAGTCTTTCGCACTCGACACCACGCCGTTTGCCGGCAGCAAGGACATGGATCCGGTGTGGGTGGGCGAGTCCGTGTACTTCCTGTCGGACCGTGACGGCGTGTCCAACGTCTGGGTTTATGACACCCGCAGCAAGGCGCTGTCGCAGGTCACGCGTTTCACCGACTTCGACGTCAAGTCGCTCGACGCATCGGGTAACACGGTGGTGTTCGAGCAGGCGGGCTATGTGCATCTGTACGACGTGGCCAGCAAGCGGACGCAGGTGGTGAACATTGCCGCTGCCGGTGACTTCCCCTGGATGATGCCGCAGTGGAAGGACGTGTCGGGTCGCATCGCGTCCATGGCACTGTCGGCGACCGGCAAGCGCGCACTCGTGGAGGCACGCGGTGAGGTGTTCACGGTGCCTGGCGAAAAGGGCGATGTGCGCAATCTGAGTCAGAGCTCGGCGAGCGCCGAGATCGCGCCGCTGTGGTCGCCGGACGGACGCAGCGTGGCGTACTTCAGCGATGCGTCGGGTGAGTATCAACTGGTCATTGTGCCGCAGGACGGACTGGGGGCCCGCCGCAGTATTGCGTTGCCGGAGCCGAGCCGCCCGTACTCCCCGGCCTGGTCGCCTGACGGCAAGACCATTGCCTACCAGGACTCGCACTTTGCGTTGTGGCTGATTGACGTGGCCAGCGGCCGCGCGAAGAAGGCCGATCAGGATCCGTACTTCATGATGGATCGCAGCATTGTACCGGTGTGGAGTCCGGACTCGCGCTATCTCGCCTATCCCAAGCGTCTCAAGTCGCTGTTCCGCGCGATCTTCGTGTACGATGTGGCGGCGGGCACGTCGCGTCAGATCACCGACGGCATGGCCGATGCCACGTCGCCGGCCTGGGATGCCGGTGGCAAGTACCTGTGGTTCCTGGCCAGCACCAACTTCGCGCTCAATTCGAGCCTGCTGGACATGACCAAGTACGACCGTCCGGAAACGAAGGCGTTGTATCTGGCGGTGCTTTCACGCAGTGAGGCCTCGCCGCTCATGCCGGAGAGTGATGAGGAAGCGGCCCGGGCGATGCGCGACAGCAGTGGTGCGGCGGCTGCGGCTCCCGCGGTCGTTGCGCCACCGGCGGCGTCAACAGCGTCCTCCGCGCCACGCGCGGTGACGGTGCGCATCGACTTCGACGGTCTGCAGCAGCGCGTACTGGCGGTGCCGGGCATCGTCGAACGGGACTACGGCACACTGACGGCTGGGCCGGCCGGCACGGTGTTCTTCCTCGAGCCCACGCCGTCTACGGGTACAGCGGGCGGGCCGGGAGCGGGCGGTGGCAATACGCTGCATCGCTACCAGCTGAGCGTGCGGCGCGCCGTCCCGTTTGCGAGTGGCGTGGCGCAGTACACGGTGAGCGCCGATGGCAAACGACTGCTGTACCGCACCGGCGGCGCCAACGGGGCCATGTTCCTCGTCGATGCCGACAAGGCCGTGCCGCAGGCGGGCACGGGACGCCTCAGCGCCACGCTGCGTGCGTACATCGATCCGCGCGAGGAGTTCCGGCAGATCTTCAACGAAGGCTGGCGCAACCAGCGCAACAACTTCTATGTGAAGAATCTGCACGGTACCGACTGGCCGGCCATCAAGCGCATGTATGAGCCGCTGCTGGCGCATGTGAATCACCGCGCGGATCTCAACTACCTGCTCGACAACATGGGCGCGGAAACGGCCATCGGACACAGCTATGTGCGCGGTGGGGACATGCCCGAAGTCCCCAATGGCAACGGCGGCCTGCTCGGCGCCGACTTCAGCATCGAGAACGGCCGGTATCGCATTGCCCGCATCTACGATGGCGAGAGCTGGAACCCGGAGCTGCGCGCGCCCCTCGCGGTGCCGGGGCTCAATGTGGCGCGCGGCGACTATGTGCTGGCCATCAACGGGGTGGAGCTGCGCGCACCGGACAACATGTATCGCCTGCTCGATGGCACAGCCAACCGTCAGACGGTGCTGACCATCAACAATCGTCCCGACCTGCAGGGCGCGCGGCAGATCACCGTCGTGCCGGTGGGCAACGAGCAGGGCCTGCGCACGCGCGCCTGGGTGGAAGCCAATCGCCGCTACGTGGATTCCGTGTCCAACGGCAAGCTGGCCTATGTCTACCTGCCCAACACGGGCCAGCCGGGCTACACCAGCTTCAATCGCTATTACTTCGCGCAGCAGGATCGACTTGGCGTGGTGGTCGACGAGCGCTACAACGGTGGGGGCTCGGCGGCCGACTACATCGTGGATCTGTTGGGCCGCGACTACGACGGCTACTTCAACAACCCGGTCGGCGATCGCTATCCGTACACCAGTCCGGCCAACGGCATCTGGGGCCCCAAGGTCATGATCATCAACGAAATGGCCGGCTCGGGTGGTGACCTCATGCCGTACATGTTCAAGCGCCGCAAGCTGGGTCCGCTGGTGGGCTCGCGCACCTGGGGCGGTCTCGTGGCCACCACGGATACACCGCCCTTTGTGGACGGCGGTTCCATGATTGCGCCACGCTTCGGTTTCTTCTCGCGCGAGAATCAGTTCGCGGTGGAGAACGAAGGCGTCGCGCCCGACATCGACGTGGAGAATTTCCCGCGTGAGGTGATCGGTGGCCGTGATCCGCAGCTCGAGCGCGCCACGCAGGAAGCCATGCGATTGCTGCAGTCGTATCGCAACGAGCGTGTCAACACCGAGCCGACGGCGCCGGTCTGGGGCAAGCGGGGTCGGTGATGGCGAGCAAGGAGGACAAGGGCGGCATCAACTACCGCATTCTCAATCGCAAGCTGCATCGGTGGGGCTCGGCGGCCGTGGCGCTGCCATTCCTGCTGGTGCTCGTCACGGGGCTGCTGCTCCAGGTCAAGAAGCAGGTGACCTGGGTGCAGCCGGCGGAGATCCGCACGGAGAACAAGACGCCTCAGGTCACGATGGAGCAGGTCATTAGCGTGGCGAGGTCAGTGCCCGAGGCGAAGGTGGTGGATTGGTCGGACATCGATCGTCTTGATGTCCGACCGTCCAAGGGGCTGCTCAAAGTCATTACCAATTCGCGTTGGGAACTGCAGGTTGATCTCAAGACGGGCGCCTTGTTGCAGTCCACGTATCGTCGCTCGGATCTCATTGAGAGTCTACACGACGGGTCGTGGTTTCACGACAACGTGAAGCTCTTTGTGTTTCTGCCGGTGGCGGTGATTGTGCTGGGGTTGTGGGGGACCGGCCTCTACCTGTTCGTCCTGCCGTATCTCACGAGACGGAGACGTGAGATGGCGGGGAGATAAGGTTAACCCGGCGGGCGCTCGTACTCGTTCTTGGGTAGAGCGAAGGCCTTCACCAGTTCGGGATCGCCTACCACACCGGTAACGCGCTGCGCCACGTATTCTCCCACCACCGGCCCGAACTTGAAGCCCTCGGCTTGCCCGACGCCGGCAATCCATGCGTTGCCGGTGCCGGGCACGTGGTCCACGATGAAGTTCTGATTGATGCTCGACTCGTAGTGACAGGCGCGTGTTTCGAGTAGCGGCGCATTGGCCAGCAGGGGGAAGCGCGCCTGCAGGAAACGTCGCGCACCGTCGACGCGATCCTGATTGGTCCAGCGAGAGCTGAGGTCGGGGTCCTGCAGCGTGGGATCGGGCGCCGATGGGGTGGATGCGGACGGCGCCGGCGCCGGTGTGCCCGCCGGTGGCGGAGGCGCGGCAATGGCGCCACGCACGCGGAAACCACGACTGTCCACCGGCAGCATGGGCCACCCGGTCACGCCTGGAAAGTTGTAGCTCGGCAGGTTGGGAAACGTGAAACGCGTGTCGCCCATGGGCACACCGAAGTACAGCGCGTGGCCAATGGGAATGCGCATGCGGTTCTCCATGTACGGAAACAGCTTGCGCAGCCAGGGGCCGCAGGCAAACACGTACGCATCGCCGCGCAGCACCGTGCCGTTGTCGAGCACCACGCCGTCCATCTGCCCATTCACAATGGGACCCGGCGTCACGCGACCAATCACGAGCTCCACGCCCATCTTCTGCGCCGCACTGGCCACGGCTTGTGTGGCGGCACGGCAGCGCACCACGCCGGCATCGGGTTCGTAGATGGCCACGCCAATGTCGTCAGCCTTGATGACCGGCCAGCGCTTGCGCGCCTCATCGCCGCTCAACACTTCATGGCGCACATGGTTCTTGGTCCACAAGTCGATGGTGCGCGTGATGAAGGGCTCACGCGTGGCCCGCATGATCACGTCACCCGTCTCGTGCCAGAACTGTGTCCGGAATACGGGCCCCCATTCCTGCTCGAACACCTTCCAGCGCGCGATGGCCGCGCGCGCCCACGGCGTCCAGAGCTCACCGGCGGCGCGATCGCCGTACGACGAACGAATGCCGCGTGTCTCGTCGCCCGATGTGGAGCGTGAGTTGCCGGGGCCGTACTGGTCGACCAGTGTGACACGCACTCCACGCGCCCGCAGATGATAGGCGGTCCAGCCGCCCCAGGCGCCGGCACCAATCACCACCACATGCGTGGACGATGATGCACCACCGCGGCCGCCACCGAGGCCAGGGGCAGGGGCTGCGGCAAAGGGCACGGGCGGTGCACAGCCAACCGCCAGCAGTCCGGCGCCAGCACCCGCCAGTTTGAGAAAGTCACGCCGCGGCACCGCGTTGTGCGGGACAGCACCATCCGAGACATCACCATCGGGGACAGCGCCATCCGGGACGGTGTGGTTGTCGGGAACGGGCGGCAAGGCGGGGGACGTAGAGGAGGGGGTCGAATCCATCGCCCGAAAATGCCCGGCGGGACTGACCGTCGCAATTGGGGGTAGGACCCGATGGCTCGACAGGCCTCAACTGAGCGCCTTGCCAGCGAACCGCGACTCCTACACGTTCACTGCATATGCACCGAACCACGATCTTCCAGACTGTTCTGCTCACTGCCGTGGTGGCGGCGAGCGTGGCTGCCGGCACGCGCAGCACGGCGCAGGCTACTGGCGCGCCACTTTCTCACTGGGCCTTGCAGCGGGGCCAGGACTCGCTGCCCAAGGTGTACACCGATTCGCAGGCCACCGCCGGGCAGGCGGTGTGGACCAAGACCTGCAGCGAGTGTCACGAGACCAGTGATGTCACAGGATCGGACTTCCGGACCAAGTGGGTGGGCCAGAATCTTTTCTCGCTCTACGAGACGATCCGCACGACGATGCCTGACGGCGATCCGGGCACCTTGCCGGTCGATGACTACGCGGCGACGGTGGCGTACATCCTCAAATTGAACGGCTTGCCCTCAGGTGAAGTGCGACTCACCACGGATTCTGTTTCACTGTCGGCGATCACGTTCCGCTTGCCGGCTGCCAACGGCGCTCCCGCGACTGATACACTCCGTCGCTGATTGCTATTGACAGTCACGGTGCAGCATCGTAGCGTCTGCCGCCGTACCTCATCCGTCACCCGGTCGTGACATTCCCCCGCGCTGCCTCGTGCGCGCGACGATCGAACCGGTGACGCTGGTGTGCCGCTCGCGCGATGAGCGCCGGCCGCACCAACGGTACCGATGCCCAGTATTTGCCGCATTGTGACGCCGCGCGCCTCCGGGTTGTTGCTCGGGATGGTGCGCGGCGCGCTGCGATGAAACAGGCTCGCGTTCCACAAGCTGGTCCCCTGCAGTGTCCCGCCGTACCGTCCCACCACTCCCTATCCGCCTGATGTTGCCGCGTTGTCACGCGCGCTGACAAAGGGCTCCCGCCTTACGGAATCCGCGCGCGACCCACCCGCGCCGACGGCATTCCTCTCCAACTCGTACATCCCGGGAGCGTCGCTCCCGTGCAAGACCATGACGATGTGTGCCCCCATCGCCGCGATGCTGCGGCGGCGGTCGCGCGCGCATTCGTCGTGCGCCGGTCACATCTGGGTGGCCGGCATGTGATCCTGAGCTGGGGAGTCACGAGATGCGATTGTTCGTACCTGCCGCGTTCACCCGTGGAGAGCGAGGCTGCTCACCACCGGCTGCCACACGTCCCAAAGGGACGCGCTGGAGCCTTCTGTCCACCCTGCTTGCGTTGGCGGCAAGTGTCGGGGTGACAGCACCCGCTCCACTCTCCGCGCAAGGCGCCGGGGGGACCGTGACCGGTCAGGTTACCGACGCGGCCACCGGTCAGCCCATTCAGCAGGCCCGCGTCCTCGTTGCCGGCACGCAGAACGGCACGCTCACCGCTGAAAACGGCCGCTACACCCTGCGAGTTCCCGCACAGGGCCCGGTCAATCTCGAAATCAGCCGCATCGGCTACGAAGCGCAGAAGCTCACGGTGACCGTGGGCGCCCAGCCGCTGGTGCAGGACATCAAGCTCACGCAGGCTGCTTTCTCGCTGGCCGCTGTCGTCACCACCGTGACCGGTCAGCAGCGCAAGGTCGAACTGGCCAACGCCACCTCCACGGTGAATGTGGCCGAGAAGATCGCGGAGCTGCCGGTGGCCAACATGGGCGCGCTCATGTCGGGCCGTTCGTCCAGCGTGCAGGTCGTGCAGACGGGTGCCTCCGGCACCGGCTCGCGTATCCGTATCCGCGGTCAGAACTCGTTCTCGCTGACCAACGACCCCATCGTGGTCATCGACGGCGTGCGTGCCTCGGCGCAGACCAACAACGGTCTGGGCGTCGGAGGCTCGGGTCCGTCGCGTCTCGACGACATCAACCCGAATGAGATCGAGAACATCGAGATCATCAAGGGCCCGTCAGCCGCCACGCTCTACGGCACCGAAGCGGCCAACGGCGTGATCGTCATCACCACCAAGCGCGGCAAGTCGGGCAAGACCACGTGGAACCTCGGCCTCGAAAATGGCCGCATGGAGAACACGGCCGAGTTCCCCGATATGTGGAGCCTGTGGGGCCGCACCACGGCCAGCCCGAACACGTCGTCGATTTGTCTGTTGACGGCCGTGGCCTCGGGGGCCTGCACGAGCATCGACTCGCTCTCACGTGGCAACGTGCTCAACGACCCGGATCTGACGCCGCTCACCACCGGTATGCGACAGCAGTACAACCTCCAGGTGTCGGGCGGTAACGACAAGGTGCAGTTCTTCGTGTCCGGCCAGTCCGAATCGGAGAATGGTGTCTACAAGATGCCGGACGCTGAAGTGGTGCGCCTCAAGGAGCAGCGTGGCGTGAGCCAGCTGCCCGGCGACATCATGCGCCCCAACGCCCTGGGTCGAAACAGCTTCCGTGCCAACGTGAACGCCGAGCTGCGTCCCAATCTGTTCGTGCAGGCCTCCTCGGGCTTCGTCAACAGCTCTACGCGTCTCCCACAGAACGAAGACAACGCCAACGGCCTCATGGTGGCGGCGCTGGGCGGCCCGTGGCGCGGCGACCTGCGCGACGCGCAGGGCAATCCGCTGCGTGGCTACCGCGCCTTCATGATGGGTGATGTGCTGTCGCAGACCACCACGATGGGCATCAACCGCTTCATCAACAGTCTGTCGGCGCAGTGGAACCCGACCTCGTGGCTCAATACCCGCGCCGCGTTGGGTTCGGACATCACCAACCGCGATGAGCTGTTCATTGCCAAGGTGGGCGAAGGCCCGGCCACCGGTACGGTGCGTCAGGGTAACATCACCACGTTCAAGGGTGCCATCAATCAGCAGACGGCGGACTACGGTGCCACGGGCACCTTCCAGCTCACCGACTGGCTGAACAGCAAGACGTCCGTGGGTATGCAGTACATTCGTCTGCTGCAGACCAACACACAGGGCACCGGCATCGGCCTGCCGCCGGGCGGTACCATCGTGTCCACGGCGGCCACGCGCTCCAGCACGCAGAGCATCGACGAGCGTCGCACGCTGGGCTACTACGTGGAACAGCAGATGGCCATCCGCGATCGCCTCTTCATTACCGGCGGTCTGCGCCGTGACGCAGCCAGTGCGTTTGGTGCGAACACGCGTGCGGTGTTCTATCCGAAGTTCGGCGCCTCGTGGCTCATCTCGGACGAGTCGTTCTTCCCCTCGCAGGATTGGCTGAACAGCCTGCGTCTGCGTGGTACGTACGGCGCCTCCGGCCAGATTCCGGGCGCCACCGACGCCGTGCGCTTCTACGACGCCGTGCCGCTCACCATCAGCAGCGGTGACGCGCCGGGCGCTCAGCTTGGCTCACTCGGCAATACCAACCTCAAGCCGGAATACTCGGCCGAAACCGAATTCGGTTTTGACCTCACCATGTTCTCCGGCAAGAGCAACATCGAAGTCACGCACTACACCAAGTCCACCACGGACGCGCTCATTCAGCGTGAAATCGCGCCGTCGCTTTCGGGCCTCACGACGCAGTTCGTCAACGTCGGTAACATCCGGAACTCCGGTCTCGAACTGACCTACAACCAGCGCGTCATCGACAACGAGAAGCTGGGCCTGTCGTGGATGCTTACGGGCTCCACGAACAAGAACGAGATGACCAAGCTGGGTGAGGGTATCACGCCCATCCCGTCCGGCAATCGCAACACGCAGCGCAACTTGCCGGGTTACCCGCTGTTCGGTCTCTGGGATCGCAACATCAATCCCAATGACGCCAACGGCGACGGCATCATCGTGGTGAGTGAGCTGGGGCTCGGCGATACCGCGGTCTTCCAGGGCGCCACCTTCCCGACGCGCGAAATCGCCTTCACGCCCACCCTCGAGCTGTTCAACAAGAAGCTGCGCATCACCACGCAGTTTGACAGCAAGTGGGGCTTCAAGAAGTTCAACAACACGCTGCGTCACCAGTGTCAGAACGGCGTGACCTGCCGCGGCCGCTACGATCAGAGCGCCTCGCTGCAGGAGCAGGCCAACGCCCTGGCCACCTCGCAGGCCGTGTACACGGGCCAGTTCGAAGACGGCGCGTTCACGCGCTGGCGTGAACTCTCGGTGGCGTATGAGCTGCCGTCGGCCTGGGCCAACAAGCTCCGCGCCTCGCGTTGGAACGTGGTGCTCACCGGCCGCAATCTCGCGGTGTGGACCAACTACACGGGTGTGGATCCGGAAGCGGCGCAGTCCAACGGCGACACGCGAGGCAACGAGGAGTATTTCTCCACGCCGCCGCTCCGCATCATGACGCTCCGCATGAACTTCTCCTTCTGACCACAGACCACTCCATGCGATTCTACAACTACGCACGACGGGTGGTGCGCCCCACTGGTACCCTGGCCGTGGCGCTCGCCGCGGCAGGGTGCAGCACCGACATGTTGAACGTGGCCACGCCCAACGTACTCGCCGACGGCGCCGTCTCGGGCTCGCTGGGTGCCACCACCATCCGCAACGGTGCACTGCGCTCCTTTGCCACCGCGTTCTCCGGCACGCAGGACGGTTTCATCGTGGCGTCGGGAAATCTCGGAGACGAGATCCAGACCACCGATACCTTCGCCGATCGCTATAACACCGATCAGCGGGTGGCCACGGAGAATCTGGGTGGTGCCATCAACACCACTTACACCAATCTCCAGCTGGCTCGTACGGGCCTGAGCAACGCCATTGAGAAGTGGCGAGCCGCCAAGCCCGATGCGGCCGCCGCAAAGGACTCGCTGGCCGAGCTCTACGCCGTGCGCAGCTTCACCGAAACGATGTTCGCTGAAGGTTACTGTGCCGGCGTGCCGTTCAGTCGCGTACTCGATAACGGTGACTTCGAGTACGGTGATCCGCTTACGACGGCGCAGATCCTTGCGCGCGCTGGCGCAACCGCTGATACGGCGCTCAGCAACGCGGCGGCTGCCAACATCCGGAGCCTGGCACAGGTGGCCAAGGGGCGCGCCCTACTCAATCTCGGCCAGTATGCGCAGGCCGCACAGGCCGTCGCGGGTGTGGCGACGTCGTTCCGTTACCAGATCTTCCACTCCATCGCGACGAACGGCCAGAACAACGGGGTGTGGCAGGGCACGTTCGTTTCGGGTAACCGCTACAACGTGGGGACCAAGGAAGGCGTGAACGGTGTTGATTACCTGGTTACGCCGGCCGATCCGCGTGTGCCCTGGACGCCCAGCACGCGCACCGGCTTTGACGGCACCAGCCGCAACCTGCCGCGGCAGGAGAAGTACACCTCGCAGAGCGCGCCGGCCACGCTGGCCGACGGCATCGAGGCGCGCCTCATCGAGGCCGAAGCGCTGCTGAACCGCACCTCGGGTGGCTCGCAGGCGGATCGTGATGCCATGTTCGCGGCGCTCAACCAGCTCCGCGCCACGGGTCTCTCCACTGCCATCCCGGCGCTGCCGGCTTCGCCCACCACCCAGGCTGCGGCCGTGGACATGCTCTTCAAGGAGCGCGCCTACTGGCTGTGGCTCACCGGTCACCGCCTCGGCGACATGCGTCGCCTCATCCGTCAGTACGGACGCACGGCGGCCACGGTGTTCCCCACGGGTGCCATGCTCTATCGCCCCGGAAACAACTACGGCACGGATGTGAATCTCGTGATCCCCATCCGCGAGCGGAACAACCCGAAGTTCCAGGGTTGCCTCGATCGCAACCCGTAAACGGGAGTAGGTGGTAAGCAAGAGGGCCGTCGGACATCGCGTCCGGCGGCCCTTCTTGCGTTTGCGGCTGCGTTCGAAAACTGACTACCGCGGATTGCTCGGATCTGAACGGAAACAATGCGGATGGATTGAGTGCAGGGCGCCGTGCATTTCGCGGGTCCCCGTGCTTCTGGCAAGACCCTTAACCGCTCATGCAGAGGGAAGGAGGACGCAGTGGGCGCGGAGGAGTTGGCTCAAGCCACTTCAGTTCATGTTCTTGATCCGTGCTGTTTCTGTCTCATCCGCGTCATCCGCGACGAGGCCGTGACGCAGACTGCAGTGCTCTGCGAACTCTGCGCCCTCCTTCCCTCTGCGTGTGCTGTTCAAAACACAACGGCCGGTGCGCGACATCACTCGTCGCACACCGGCCGTCTACGTGACGCTGTTGAACGCGTAACTCAGCGCTTGCCGGCCGCGCGCCCCAGCTCCACGGCCTTGAAGCCCGGCTCACCCCAGCCAATCACGAAGACGCTGAAGCCCTGCTTCATGCGCATTTCGATGTCGGCCGCGCCCGCCGGATAGCCGCAGGGCACCTTGAATTCTTTGCACGCCGCCAGCACCGACTGAATGGCCGCTTCCCACGCCGCTTCGTCGAACTTGCGCTGACCGTTGGCGTCGGTGGTGCTGAACACGCCACGCAGCGTGCCCGCACCGGGGAAGAGCACGCCCACACCGGGCACGGCAGCAATCTCGCGGATCTTTGCCAGGCCTTCCTTGCTCTCGACAATGGTGAACGTCACCAGCTCACCCTTGGGATTGAGCGGCCAGAGATCGGCCTTGGCCTTGTACTCGGCCTCCGTCATGCCCCAGCGCGCCGGGGCGCTGCCCACGTCGTCGCTGCGCGTACCGCCGTTGGACTTGAAGCGCAGGGCAGCAATACCCTTTTTGAGCTCATCGGCGCTCTGCACGTCCACGAACACGATGCCGCTCACGCCCTCGTTGAGCTGCTTGCCGATGCGCGCCGTGGCTACGGTTGGATCGGGGGCAATCTCCGGTGTCTTCACGAAGACCGGGTGCGTGAAGCGCGGCGCCTTGCCCTTCTGCAGGTTGCCGCCCGTTGCCAGGGCCGAGGCGAACTGCTGGAAGGCCGGGTAGCTCTGGTCGAAGTTGTACTCCATCGTGCCTTCGAACAGATAGTCCGCCCGCTTGTAGGCCAGGGCCTCCTGGGCCAGCTGGGCCATTGATTTGACCGAATCGGGAGGCAGAGCGGGCCCGCCGGGCCGCGCGCGCCGGTTGGCAGGGGCATACAGGCCGAACACCGGCTGATTGCTGCTCAGCAGATCAATGACGGGGTTGAGTCGTCCTGAAGCAGGGGCCTGCGCCTGCGCCGAGCCGGCGGGCAGGGCCAGGGAGACGGCTGCACCAGCGGCCGCAATCCAGCGCGATCGCACATGGACCTCCGAAAGGGGGGAGTGGGAGGAAGGGTGGGGCACCGGCTTTAGCCGGGCATATCACCGGGACGTCTCAGTCCACGACTCGGCGTATATGCCCCTCAACGTCCGAGAGGGCAAGATCGCTGTCAGGAACGCCGTAAACACTTTTGGGGCAGTCCGCGTAATTTCAGTAATAGGCCTTTCCGGTGACGCGATCCCTCCTGCGCCACCGCGCCGACCACACCCGCCTGAGCCTGGAGGTTCGGGGATGAAGTCGTTGGTTGTTGCTGGTTCCGGTTGTCTCGCCCTGCTGGCGATCGCGTCGCTCGATGGTCCCGAAGGGATCACCCGCCGCGATGCGCCGTCTCCGCAGCCTGCGTCGCTGGCCCCGGCCTCGTATGACCTGTCGTTCCTCGACGCGTCGAACGAACGCACGCCAGCCGCCGTTGCGCGCAATGGTGCGCACCCGGTGCTGCGCCGCAAGGCACCCACTACCACCATGAGCAACGTCGCGCTCGGTGATGTGGTGAAGAAGACCTGCGCCGGCTGTCACAGTGATCAGCGCCGGCAGGGCAACCTGACGCTGCAGAACTTCGACCTCGCTACGATTGGGCAGACCGCGCCCGAAGTGGCGGAGAAGATGATCAACAAGCTGCGCACCGGCATGATGCCGCCGCCGGGACGTGCGCGGCCGGGTGGCGACACGCTCGATGTGCTGCTCAACACACTCGAGCGCACCATGGACACGCAGTTCGCCCGCAACCCCAATGCGGGCTCGCGCGCGTTCCAGCGACTCAATCGCGCCGAGTACGAGCGCGCGGTAAAGGACCTGCTGGCCATTGACGTGAAGGCCGGCACCTGGCTTCCGCTCGACACCAAGAGTGCGAACTTCGACAACATCGCCGACGTGCAGTTGCCCTCGGCCACGTTGCTCGACTCGTATCTTGATGCCGCCAGCGAGATTGCCCGGCTGGCCGTGGGTGACCCCAAGGCCAGCGTCTCCACCAGCACGTACAAGATCCCGCGCCTGGCGTCGCAGCTTGAGCAGGTTGAAGGCGCGCCCGTGGGGACGCGTGGCGGGACCTCGGTCACGCATACCTTCCCGGCCGATGGTGAGTACGTGTTCACCGTCACGCTGCACGCCATTCCCACCGGTCAGCTCTTCGCGTCCACCGCGCCCTTCGACGAAAAGATCGAAGTGTCGGTGAACGGCGAGCGCGTCGCGCTGCTCGACATCGATCGCGGCATGTCGCAGGCCGACCCACAGGGCATGGAGATCCGCACCAAGCCGGTGCCGGTGAAGGCGGGCCCGAACCGCATCACCGCCACCTTCCTGCGCACGTTCGAAGGCCCGGTCAACGACAATATCGTGCCGCTGGGGCACAGCATCGCCGACACGCAGATCGGCGCGCAGGCCGGCATCACGGTGCAGGCGCACATCCAGAACTTCGCGGTGACGGGTCCCTACAACCCAACCGGTGTGTCCGACACGCCGAGCCGCCGTCGCATCTTCAGCTGCCGTCCGTTGTCGGCCACCGAAGCGCGGCCCTGCGCCGAGAAGATCATCGGCCGTTTGGGTGCGCAGGCCTATCGTCGCCCCATGCAGGCCAGCGACGTGAAGGCGCTGATGTCCTTCTACGACGACGGTGCCAAAGACGGCGGCTTTGAAGTGGGCATCCGCACGGCGGTCGAAGCCATGCTGGCCAGCCCGCACTTCATCTTCCGCATCGAAGAAGTGCCGGCCGCCGCGACGGCCAATGGCCGCGTGCCGGTCGCCGGTGTAGACCTCGCCTCGCGTCTCTCGTTCTTCCTCTGGGGCGCGCCGCCCGATTCGCAGCTCGTGGCCCTCGGCCGCAGCGGCCGTCTGCAGGACACGACGGTGCTGGTGCAGCAGACGCGTCGTCTACTGGCCGACAAGCGCAGTGAGGCGCTGTCCACGCGCTTCGCCGCCCAGTGGCTGCGTCTGCAGGACATCGAGCTGGTGCATCCCGATGCCAACCAGTTCCCCGATTTCCGAGAGCAGCTCTCGGACGACATGCGGCGCGAGACGGAGTTGTTCTTCAACTACCTCGTTCGCGAAAACCGCAGCCTCAACGATCTGTTCACCGCCAATTACACCTTCATCAACGAAGGACTGGCGCGGCACTACGACATTCCCGGCGTGGTGGGCGACCACTTCCGCAAGGTCAACTACCCCGCGGGCTCGCCGCGCAGTGGTATCCTGGGGCATGGCAGTGTGTTGACGCTCACTTCGCACGCCAACCGCACATCACCGGTGCTGCGCGGCAAGTGGGTCATGGAAGTGCTCATGGGCTCCCCGCCGCCGCCGCCGCCGCCCAATGTGCCCGACCTCGAGAAGGTGGGTGAGGCCAAGGAAGGTCGTCTGCTCACTACGCGCGAGCGCATGGAAGTGCACCGCGCTGCGGCGACGTGCAAGTCCTGTCACCAGTTCATCGACCCCATCGGTCTCGCGCTCGACAACTTCGACGTCATGGGTCGCTGGCGCATCAAGGAGAACGGTGAAGCGCTGGACACGCAGGGTGACTTCTACGATGGCACCAAGGTGTCGAGCCCGGGTGAGCTGCAGGCTGCGCTGCTCAAGCGCCCGGTGCCGCTCATGCGCTCCTTCACGCAGAACCTGATGGCCTATGCGCTGGGTCGTCGTGTGGAGTACTACGACGCGCCCACGGTGCGCCGCATTGAAGCCGCGGCGCGGGCCAAGGACTACCGCATGCACGAGTTCATCGTGGGTGTGGTGAAGAGCGATGCGTTCCGGTATCGCACGCTAGTTGCACAGGGCGGGGCAGAGCAGGCCGCGCCAAGCAAGTCGTCTCCGGCGCCGGCACCGGCGCCGTCCTCCACTGCACCGGCTGGCAGCCGGGGCCGCTGATTCACGCTCGCACACTACACGGAGAACACCCGATGCAATTTCTGAGCGGAAAGGCCATGCCGCGCCGCCGGTTCCTGCAGGGCATGAGCGCCACGATCGCGCTGCCCTACCTCGATGCCATGATCCCGGTTGGACGCCGCGGTGGCTTTGATGCCAAGCAGGCGCCGCGCCTCGTGGCCATCGAAATGGTGCACGGTGCCGCCGGCTGCAACGAATGGGGCGCCAAGAACTTCCTCTGGTCTCCCGAGGCCACCGGGCGTCAGTACGATCTCTCGCCCACGGCGCTCACGTCACTGGAGCAGTACCGCGACTACCTCACGATCATCAGCAACACCGATGTGCGTGAGGCCGAGCCCACGTCGCCCAACGAGATCGGCGGCGACCACTTCCGCTCGAGCGCGGTGTTCCTCACGCACATGCATCCGAAGCAAACGGAAGGCTCGGATGTGAAGGTCGGCACCTCGCTCGACCAGATGTATGCGCAGAAGTTCGGGCAGGAAACCCCCATCCCGTCCATGCAGCTCTGCATCGAGAACGTGGACCAGGCCGGCGGCTGCGCCTACGGCTATGCCTGCGTGTACACGGACTCCATCAGCTGGGCCTCGCCCAACGAGCCGCTGCCGGTCATTCGTGATCCGCGTGTGGCCTTCGAGAAGCTCTTCGGTGTTGGTGGCACCAGCGCCGAGCGTGCCGAACGACGCCGCACGCGCCGCAGCATTCTCGATTTCGTGGCCAGCGAAATGTCATCGCTCACCGCGGCGCTTGGTCCGGAAGACCGCATCCGTCTCGATCGCTACATGACGGACATCCGCGAAGTGGAGCGCCGCATCCAGCGCGTCGAAGCGCGCAACACGAGCGGTGAAGTGCGCGAGCTGCCCGAGGCGCCGGCCGGTGTGCCTGATTCGTTTGCCGAACATGTCAAGCTGATGTTCGACATTCAGGCCCTGGCGTTTGCGGCCGACATCACGCGCGTGTTCTCCTTCAAGATGGGCCGCGACGGATCGAGCCGCACCTACCCGGAGAGCGGCACGGACAAGCCGTTCCACCCGGCCTCGCACCACGGCGGTACCGAGCGTGGCGTGAAGGACTTCCAGATGATCAACAAGTACCACGTCTCGATGCTGCCGTACTTCCTCGACAAGCTCAAGAGCATCCAGGAAGGCGAGTCGAACATGCTCGACAAGACGATGATCATCTATGGTTCGCCCATGGGTGACTCGAATCTCCACAACCATCGCCGCTGCCCGCTCATCGTGCTCGGCAAGGCGGAGAACCGTCTCACCGGCAACCTGCACATCAAGGCGCCGGACGGCACGCCGATGGCCAACGCGATGCTTTCCATGATGCACACGCTTGGTCTCGAGAACATGACGTCGTTCGGTGACAGCACCGGCGTCCTCAACCTCAATTCCGCCAATGCCTGATCGCTCGGCACGTTCGTCAGCGCCCCGCGCACGTCGCGGGGCGTTGGTCGTGGTGGCCTGCGCCGCCACGCTGATGTTGGGAGCGGCACGCTTCACGCCGGCCGAGTCGCCGGTGGCCGATGCCGTCATGCGCGGCGACACGGCGCAGGTGCGGACGCTCATTCGTCAGGGCAACGACGTGAACGCCGCGCAGGCCGATGGCATGTCGGCGCTGCACTGGGCGGCGCGACGCGGTGACGCGAGCTCGGCGCAGGTGCTGCTGTTTGCCGGTGCCCGCGTGGATGCCGTGACGCGTAACGGCAACTACACGCCGTTGCACCTCGCGGCGCGTGAGGGTCGTGCAGATGTGGTGAAGCTGCTGCTGTCGCATGGCGCCAACGCGCTGGCCGAAACGTCAACGGGTGGCGCCACGCCGCTGCATTTTGCCGCGCAGTACGGCAACCCGGCAGTGATCGCGGCGTTGCTCGACGCCAAGGTGCCGGTGGACATTCGCGAGAGTGCCTGGGGGCAGACGCCGCTCATGTGGGCCGCGGCGTTTGGTCGTGTGGACGCCATTGACGTGCTCATCAAGCGCGGCGCGGGCATCGAGGCGGCGTCGCGTATTGAGGACATCCCGAAGCAGGAGCGGGAGATTCGCGCGCTGCTGACGGCGAGAGCGCGGAAGCTGGCGGCACTCAAGGCTGCAGAACAGCAAACAGCGGCAGCCCCCGCGCCGGGAGCCAGGGCGCCGGAAGCGGGCCAACAGCAAACAGCGGGAGCCCCAGCGCCGGCAGCCCGTGCGCCGGAAGCCGCCCCTCCGGGAGCCGCTGGACAGCGGCCGGCGGCTTCGCCGCCCGCAGGCCGCGCAGCCGGTGACTCGGCGCGTCCGGCGACGGGCTTCCAGCAGCGTGGACCGTCGTACGGCGAACTCATTGGCAACAAGGGTGGGCTCACGCCGCTGCTGTTTGCGGTGCGCGAAGGCCACGATGAAGCCGTCGACAAGCTGCTCGCGGCCGGTGCCAACGTGAATCACGTGAGCGAGGGCGATCACACCAGCCCGCTGCTCATGGCGGTAATCAACGGCCGCTTCGACATGGCCGCGCGTCTCATGGACAAGGGCGCGGACGTCAAGCTGCAGAGTGATGCCGGTGCCACGGCACTCTACGCGGTCATCAACACGCAGTGGGCGCCCAAGTCGCTGTATCCGCAGCCGACGGCGCAGTATCAGCAGAAGACCTCGCACCTCGAGCTCATGGAGCGCATGCTCAAGGCCGGGGCGGACCCCAACGTGCGACTCAAGAAGCACCTGTGGTTCATGTCGTACAACTTCGATCTGCTGGGCGTCAACACCGTGGGTGCCACGCCATTCTGGCGCGCTGCGTATGGTCTCGATGTCCCGGCCATGAAGCTGCTGGTGCAGTACAAGGCCGACCCGAGCATTCCCACCATCAAGCCGGTGGGACGTCTTCCGGGTGATGAGGCGCCCGAAGAAGGCGCGGCGGGCAGCAGCGACCCGAGCGGGCTGCCGCCGGTGCCTGATGGCGGCCCTGGTGTGTATCCCATCCACGCGGCGTCAGGCGTGGGCTACGGCGAAGGCTACGCGGCCAACTCGCATCGCCACGCACCGGATGCCTGGATTCCGGCGGTCAAGTATCTCATCGAGACCATCGGAGCCGACCCCAACGCGCGTGATCACAACGGCTACAACCCGCTGCATCACGCGGCGGCTCGCGGTGACAACGAGCTCATTGAATACCTCATGAGCAAGGGCACCGACGTGAAGGCCATTTCGCGCCGCGGTCAGACCACGGCCGACATGGCGAACGGTCCTGTGCAGCGCATTCCGCCCTTCCTCGAAACGGTGGACCTGCTGGTCAAGCTGGGATCGAAGAACAGCAACAAGTGCCGGTCCTGCTGATCTCCTCGTTGATCAGCAACTGACTACCACGGAAGAACACGAAAGAATCAGACAACCACACGGATTGATCAAGAAAAGATCCTATCCGTGTGGTTGTCTTTTTCAATCCGTGTAATCCGTGGTAATCAGTTGACGATCTGGCCGATGCACCACCGCCAGACTCGGCAAGCGGCGGATCAGTCGTCGTGACTGAGCTCGTACTGCCGCTGCGCGTGCACCCGCTCCTGTCCCTGCGCCTTGTCGCGGCGCTTGGCCGCCGCCATGGCCATGCCATGCGTCGCTGAGGTCTTGATGGCGGGCAGGGCGATCTGCTTTTCCAGCGCCTCACTGCCACAGGCAGGGCAGGCGGGCACCTGACTGCCCCGCACCAGTGCTTCGAAACTGTGCTGGCAGGAGGTGCAGACAAAGTCGAACATCGGCATATTGGCGATCTCCTGTTGTAGTCCCCAGAAACCTACCGTCCTGTACCGGAGGAAAGCGATGTTCCCCTCACGACGTTCCCCTCGCACGCGGCTGACGGCGGCGGCTGCCGTATGCGCCGCGCTGGCCGCCACCACCACGCTGGCCGAGGCGCAGGCCGCCACACGCCAGGTTGTGGTGGGCGAAGGACAGCGTGTCAGTGCTACGCTCAGCCCCGGTATCCGCGTTGGCAACATGCTGTTTGCTTCGGGTCAGCTTGGTACCAGCCCGAATGATACCACCATTGCCGGTCAGACGACCCGGGCGCTGGAGAACACCGAAAAGGTGTTCAAGGCGGCTGGCACGACGCTGACCAACGCGGTCAAGTGCACGGTGTTCCTGACTGATGTGAAGGACTTTCGCGGCATGAACGAGGCCTACACGAAGTTCTTCCCCAGCAATCCGCCCGCGCGCTCGACGGTGGTGGTGGCGGCACTCGTTGTGCCGAACGCGAAGGTGGAGATAGAGTGCCAGGGCGTCATACCCTAACAGCAAACTGCGATAGCCGTACGTCGGAAGCCATAATCCAGAAGCCCAAAAAGACGGGAGCCCCATCTCGATGAGGCTCCCGTTTTCCTGCTTCTGCCCTGTGGCTTCTGCCCTATGGCTTCCGACGCACGGCTATCGCTGTTGGCAGTTTGCCGTCACCTGCCGCCACTCGGCCACAGCACTCCCTGCGCCCCCGGCTTCACCGCTCCCACGCCGAGGTAGCGGAACTTCTGCACCCGCTTGCCCTCGTAAGTTTCCGTCGTGTACACATTGCCCTTGGAGTCGCTGGCAATGCTGTGCACGGCGAAGAACTGGCCCGGCTGGCGTCCGCCGTCGCCGAACCAGGTGAGAATCTCGAGCTTGTCGCGGTCCATCACATACACCCGCTCGTTCTTGCCGTCGGCCAGATAGAGATACTTCTGCGCCGCGTCACGTGAGAACGCGATGTCCCACACCGAGCCATCGCCGCGCGTGAGGGGCGCCACTCGCACTTCCTTCACGAACTGACCGTTCTTGCGGAACACCTGGATGCGATCGTTCGGACGATCGCACACGTACACCAGACCGTCGGTCGTGGGTTCGGCGCAGTGCACCGGATTGCGGAACTGCTGGGCGAGCGGCGCCGCCGGGTCATACGGAGGCAGGCGCGTATCGTCGGGCGCATTGCCATAGGCGCCCCAGAAACGCTTCACCTTGCCGTTGGTCATGTTGATGACGGCCACGCGCTTGTTGCCGTAGCCGTCGGCTACGTACGCCTCACCCGCCTTGTCGTCGAACGAAATCTTGGCCACCCGGCCGAAGTGCGTGCTGTCGAGGCTGTTGGCCGCCTGATTTGGCGCGCCGAACTGCTGCAGGAACTTGCCGTCGTGACTGAACTTGAGAATGTGCGAGTCGCGCGCGCCGTTGCCGCCAATCCAGACGTTGTCGTTGGCGTCAATGGAAATGCCGTGATTGGACGAGGGCCAGGTGTAGCCTTCTCCAGGGCCGCCCCAGGCGCGCACGAGGTTGCCGGCAGGGTCGAACTCCAGCACCGGCGGCGCCGACTGACAGCACTCCGCAATGGGCGGGTTGGCCTTCATGCCGGCCTCCGTACGCTGGTTGAGCGTGGAGTCGCCGCGATGGATGATGAACACGTGGTCGCGGCTGTCCACCCCCACGCCGATCACGGAACCCAGCAGCCAGTGGTTGGGCAGTGGCTTGGGCCAGAGCGGGTCCACCTCAAAGCGCGGCGCCTGCACCGTCTGCCCGTTGTTGGCGTGCAGCACGGCCTGCGCGGCCCCCAGGGCCACGAGCCCCACACCCCACAGGGTCCAGCGAACGGACGGAACAAACCTCGGCATGGACGGACTCCCGAAACCTTTGGACGGAGGGAACGGAGCCCCGTGCGCAAGGCGCGGCCTCCGTGGTAACTTCGAACCCGAAGCTATCCTCCCGCCTGCATCTGTCCAGAGACGTTTTGCCCGTGGACGTTCCGCCCGTGGACGCAACACCCGTGCACCTCCAGCCCGTGCACGTGACGCGCCGCATTTTTCGCACACTGTTCGCTGTCCTTGTTGCCCTCACGATCGTTCTGCCCGTGGCCTGGCGGACGGCGCTGGCACACGAGGTCCCGCAGCACGTTGCCGTGCGCGCCTATGTGGCGCCGCTGAGTGATCGCGTGCGCATGCTCGTGCAGATTCCCATGGATGCCGTGCGTGACGTGGACTTCCCGCTGGTTGGGCAGGACGCGCTCGATGTGCCGCGTGCGGCGCCATTCCTGATGGACGCCGCGCGGCTCTGGGTGGCCGACGGCATTCGCCTGCGTGACGGTGCGCGCGATCTCGGTGCCGCGCAGGTGGTGGCTGTGCGCGCCACTCTGCCAGGCGACCGCGCCTTCGCCAGCTACGCCGACGCCATGCGGGCCATTCGTGAGGCGCCGCTCGACACTACGGTCAACATTCCGCACGGCCAGCTGCGCCTCGAGGTGTGGCTCGAGTGGCCCAGCGCCACGCCTGTTGGTGACCTCGTCATCGAACCACAGTGGGCACACCTCGGGGTGCGCACCAGCACCGTTCTCACGCTGGTTCGCACAGACGGCGGCGTGCGGCCCTATGCGTTCGACGGCAATCCTGGCGCCGTGCGACTTGATCCGCGCTGGTGGCATGCCGCCGCACGATTTGTTGGCGAAGGCATGCACCACATGCTCGGCGGACTCGATCATCTGCTTTTCGTGCTGTGTCTCGTATTGCCCTTTCGTCAGCTGAGGCCGCTCATTGGGTTGGTGACGGCGTTCACGGTGGGCCATTCGTTTACGCTGCTGGCGTCGGCCTTTGGCTGGACGCCTGACGCCGGCTGGTTTGCGCCGCTGGTGGAGGTGCTCATCGCATTGTCCATCGTGTTCATGGCCGTCGAGAACATGCTGGGCGCCAGCCTCGAACGCCGCTGGCGTTTTGCGTTCGCGTTTGGCCTCGTGCATGGATTTGGCTTCTCGGCCGCGTTGCAGGATGCGCTGCAGCTTGCCGGCAATCATGTCCTCGTATCACTCGCCGCCTTCAATCTCGGAGTCGAACTTGCGCAGGTGCTGGTGCTCGTGCTGACGGTTCCCTTGCTCGAACAACTCTTCCGTCGTGCCGTGCCAGAGCGCGCCGGCGTGTTGGTGGCCTCGGCCTTTGTTGCACATGAAGCCTGGCATTGGATGCGCGAACGGGCTGCCGACTTGTCTGCGCAGCCCTTTGTGCGTCCGGCTCTCGATGCCGCGCTGGCCATCACCCTGGCGCGCTGGCTCACCGCGGCGCTGCTGATGCTCGGCGTGTGGTGGCTGATGGAGTCGTTTATAAGGCGCTGGGCCTCGCCGAGTGCTGCGTCCACCGCTCGTGTTTCCGCCTCGCCAGTGCCTGGCGTCGTCGACACGCTCGCGTGTGCCGTGTTGGCCGCGACATTCATGCCCAGCGACCTGCGCGCCCAGGCCGCACCACGCAGCACGATGGCGGGTGTGTACACCGCCGATCAGGCGACCAAGGGCCGAGAAGTCTTCAACGGCATGTGCCTCGGCTGTCACACCACGGCGTCGCATCAGGGCACGGCCTTTCAGCTCAAGTGGTTCGGCCGCCCGCTGTTCGACTTGTATGACTATCTCAGTCAGGCCATGCCCAAGACGTCGCCGGGTAGCCTCACCGAAGATGAGTACGTGTGGGTGACGGCATACATTCTGCGGCTCAACGGCATGCCCGCCGGCAAGGTTGAACTCAACGCCGAACCGCAGTGGCTCAAGGCCGTGCGTGTCGACTCCGTGAGTGTGCGCAACGGTGCCACTGTGCAGTTGCCGACGAAGCACGCGCCGCGCTACGCGCGACATCCCTGAACGTTGCTGAACGTCCTTTGAACGTCCTCTGAATGTCTCTCCCCTCCAAGCTCCGTCCCCTCCACAGGCCAACTCCGGAGACCGCATGATCCGACGTGGAATACCCTGGTACGCTGCCTACGCAGCACTCGGCGCGACACTCGCCGGCGTGCTCATCACGCAGGTCATGCCAACCGGTGCACAGCCCGGCAAGCCGCTCGCGCGCGGCAATGCCTTCGGTGAGTGGCGGCACTGGGGTGCCGATCAGTGGAGTACACGCTACTCACCGCTCGACCAGATCAACGCCAACAATTTCGATTCGTTGCAGGTGGCGTGGGAGTGGAAGGGCGGAGCCAAGCATGGTCCCGACGAGTACTATCGTACCACGCCGCTCTACGCCAACGGCCGGATGTTCACGGTGGTCTCCACAAAGCGCCATGTGGTGGCACTCGATCCGGAGACCGGCAACGAGCTGTGGGCGTACAAGGTCGAAGAGGGCATTCGCTGGCAAAAAGCACCGCGACAGTTTGCCGGACGTGGCCTGTCGTATTGGACCAACGGCACGAAGGAGCGCGTGCTCGTCACCACGCCGGGCTATCACCTCATTTCGCTCGATGCGAAGACCGGCAAGCCGGATCCGGCGTTCGGCAAGAATGGCACAATCGATCTGATGGAAGGACTGGGGTATCCGCTGGTGAAGTTGGCCGTCGATGATTCCGGCCCGCTCATCATTTCGGATGCGGCCCCCTATCGCGAAGCCAAGCCGGGCGAAGGTTGGGATCCCGTGAAGAAGATCGGCGCCGACGGCACGGTGGGCATCACGTCGCAAATTGCCGCGAGCTCGCCGGGAATGGTGGTGGGCAACGTGCTGGTGGTCGGCAACTCGTCCATCCACGGCTACTACCCCATTCGCGCCAGCAATCCCATCGGTACGATTCGTGGGTACGACATCAACACGGGCAAGTTGCTCTGGAAGTTCAATCTCATTCCGCAGCCCGGTGAGTACGGCGCGGAGACGTGGAAGAACGGGTCCAAGCAGGGTACGAAGGGGGTGGGCAAGGCAGATGCCTGGGCACCCTATGCGGCGGATGAACAGCTCGGCCTGGTGTACATCCCGGTTGGCATGCCGCTCATGGACGAATACGGCGGACATCGTCCTGGCGACAATCTCTATGGCAACTCGCTCGTGGCGCTCGACGTCAAGACGGGCAAGCGCAAGTGGCATTTCCAGATGGTGCACCACGACATCTGGGACTACGACACGCCCATGGCCCCGAACATCATGGACGTCACGATTGACGGTCGTCCGCGGAAGATCGTGGCACAGCCCACCAAGCAGGGCTGGCTCTATGTGTTTGATCGCGTGACCGGTGAGCCCATCTGGCCCATCGAGGAAAAGCCTGTGCTGCAGAGTGGCGTGCCGGGTGAGCAGTCATCGCCCACGCAGCCCATTCCCAGCAAGCCCGCGCCCTATACGCAGCAGGGTCTGCTCGAGAGTGATCTCATCGATTACACACCGGCCATCAAGGATTCCGCGCTGGCGTTGGCGAAGAAGTGCCGCATGGGGCCGTACTACATTCCGCCCGCAGCGGGTGATGGCAAGGACAGCACGGGTTTCCGCTGCGCCTGGTACGCGCCCGGCGCGAGTGGTGGTGTGAATATCGACGGCGGCGCGACGCACGATCCCGAGACTGGCATGCTGTATCTCGCCAGCATCACGGGACTCAGTACGACGTCGCTGCTCAACGACCCCTGCTCGGAGTTTGCGTACAGCTCACCGGCCAGCAACTGCGGCTTGATCGGCGCACTGCCTACGCCGGCTGACTACAAGAAGCCCGAGAACGTGGGCTTTGCGGGACGCGCATCGGGTTCGATGATCGGTGGCATTTCCATTCTCAAGCCCAAGCAGTTCGGTGGCATCACAGCCTACGACATGAAGACTGGCGACAAGGCCTGGTGGATGCCGAACGCGGGCTTCATGCGTCAGACCAGCCGCGACAAGCTGTTTGAAGGCGTCACCATTCCGCCCATGCCGGGCCGCGGACAGGCGCAGGCCATCACCACCAAGACGCTGGTCATTTACGGTACGGGACGCTCGGGTGGACTGCCGGGCGAGCCGCCCAAGCTGTTCGCGCTCGACAAGGGCACGGGCAAACAGGTCGGCGCCCTGCAGATTCCTGCCAAGACCACGGCCGTGCCGATGACATTCCTGCACAAGGGCCAGCAGTACATCGTGTTTGCCACCGGCGCGCAGGAGGACGTGAGTCTGGTGGCGCTCAAGTTGCCGGGGAAGAAGTGAGTTTCTGAACTGATCAGTGTCGAGTTCTGAGTTCGGGTTACGAGTTGTTGGTTGCATCAACCCACGACCAGAAACCTGAACTCAAAACTCGACACTGATCGGTTCAGCTCCAGCGGGTCGCCTACTTCTTCACATACCGCTTGAGCGCCCGGTCCCCTACCTCCGCCCCGTAGATATTGCCCGCCGCATCGACCGCCACGCCCTCCGCGCTGCTCGTGCTGGGCGGCTTGGGCGCCGGGTCGGGAATGAATGCCGTCACCTGCCCGGTGCGCGCGCTACCAATGCGAATGCCGCGCTTCCACGCCCCGTGCGGCGGATTCACCGACCCCGACTCCGAATCGGCCGCGTACAGCACGTCGTTCTTGTCGATCCACAGTCCGCTGATTCGGCTGAACTGATACCAGGTGTCGAGCACTTCGAACGTCGTCGCGTTCACAATCAGCAAGCGGTCATTGCCGCGATCGGCAATGAACAGCCGGCCGCGAGAATCGAAGGCGAGGGCGTGCGGCTGATCGAGCTGCCCGTCACCCTTGCCCCAGCTGCCCCAGGTCTTCTTGAGTGTGCCGTTCTTGTCGAAGACGAGCACGCGTGCGGTCGCGCCGGCGCGTGAGGAATGGCCTTCGGCCACATAAATGTCGCCGTTGGCCGCCGTGATGACGGCGTTGGGCTGCCAGAAGAAGGCCGTGTCGCGACCGCCGCCCGCCTTGCCCAAGGTCATGAGCACCTTGCCGTCGGGGCTGAACTTGACGATCTGATGGCCGCGTGGCGCAGGAGCCGGCGCGTTGGGATCGATGGGCGCCGTGCCACCGGTGCAACTGCAATCCACGACCCAGATGTTGTTGTCGCGGTCCACGTGAATGCCGTGCGGCGACATGATCATTCCGCCGCCAAAGCTCTTCACGAGATTGCCGCTGGCGTCGAACTTGAGCACGCTCGGCAACGAGGATTGAGCGCAACTGTTGGCACCGCAGCGCTCGGCCACCCACACCGACTTGCCGTCATTGTCAACGGCGACCGCGCTCGTGGAGCCCCAAGTGCGCCCGTTGGGCAATTTGGCCCAGCCCTCCACCGTGTTGTACGGATTGGGCAGATCGTTGACGGGCGGCATGCCGGGGCCGGTTTGGGCCGCCACCGGCAGGGCAGACGTGAGCAGCAGCAGGGCAATGGTGCGCATGGGGCGGGCGGGAGAAAGGTGGAAACGCTGAGAGGCAAGTTGCGCGTGGGACGGCCCGTCGGCAAATCGGCCCGTTGGCAATCCACCAGGCCGATGGGCCGTTGCGCCCAACCGCTGAACCGACGAGCGTTCCCGCATGAGCTCTGATTTCCTTGCGGCCGTCCACCGCACAGGCAAGGCGGTTTGTGGTTTGCTGGCCCTGACTCTGGTCGTCAGCGCGCTGTCGGCCTGCGGCAAGACCCATGACGCCACCCCTCGCGATGTGGCGCTGCAGTTCTATGTCACACTTGAGGTGGCCGGCGTGCGCAGCCTCCCCGAGTCGCGTGCTCTGCCGGCGCTTGAACCCTATCTCACGGCGGACCTGACCCGTGCGCTGGCCGCGCCCCCGGCGCCCGGCGTCGATGCCGGCAATGTGTTCAGCGGATTGTATGAGGGGCACACCAGCTACGTGGTGCACGAGGCGAAGATGGACGGCGACACTGCGCGCGTACAGCTCGACTTCACCAATGTCGAGCTCAAGCCCGCCGTGCAATGGACTGATACGCTGGTGCTGCTGCGGCAGGCGCCATCGTGGCGTGTACATGACCTGCGCTACGGTGCCAATTGGGACTTCGGCTATCGTGGCTCGCTGCGCGCCGTGCTGACCTGCCTCACAGGGCCTGACGCTGCCAACTGCCGCGGCGGAACATCAGCCACGCCACCAGCGCCAGCAACGAATACGCGCTGAGCACCGCGAGAAACACCCCGGTGCTGCCGATGGCGTCATTGCGCGTGAGCAGCCAGGCCAGCGGGATTTCGAAGAGCCAGAACACGCCGATGTTCATGCGAGTGGGTGTGCGGGTGTCGCCCGCGCCATTGAAGGCCTGCATGAGCACCATGCCGAGTGCGTAGAGCGGGAAGCCGAGGGCCATGAGCCGCAGGCCTTGCACGGCCACGCGGTGCACCGCGGGGTCCTGCGTGAACCAGCCGACGATGGGTCCGGCCGCCATGACATACACCACGCCCACCAGACCGAGAAACAGGCCGTTGTAGCGGGCCGCACTGCGCACCGCCTGTTCGGCGCGTCCGGGCAAACGCGCGCCCAGTGATTGTCCCACCATGGTGGCGGCAGCGTTGCTGACACCCCAGGCCGGCAACAACGCAAACATGACGAGGCGGACGGCAATCGTGTAGCCGGCCATGGCGGCGCTGCCAAAGCCCGCAATGAGGCGAATGAGCACCATCCAGGTGAGGCTGCCCACCATGACTTGCACGGTGGCGTTGCCAGCCATGCGCACGACACGCTGAATGACGGGCCACTCGAGGCCCAGATGCCGGCGCTGCAGCTGAAGGTGGCCACTCCCGCGCGAGAGGCGCCATAGCGCGTAGACCACACCGAGGCCGCGGCCGGTCGTAGTGGCAATCGCGGCTCCCGTGACGCCATAGGCCGGCAGCGGACCAGGCCCGAAAATGAGCAGTGGTCCGAGGACGATGTTGATGCCATTGGCCAGCCAGAGCACGCGCATGGAAATGGCCGCATCACCCGCGCCGCGAAAGACGGCGTTGATGACAAACAGCAGGAAGGCTGTGCCACTGCCGCCCAGCATGATGCGGGCAAAGGTGCTGCCGGTTTCGAGCACGTCGGGTGTGGCGCCCATGAGGCGGAGCAGCGTCGGCGCCAGCAGCGCTCCCACTGCGCCAAGGACCAGCGCCACAACGGCACCGAGTCCTATGACCTGCACGGCCGCGCGTGCTGCGTCGTCAGCCGACTTCTCGCCAACACGCCTGGCCACAATGGCCGTGCCGCCAATGGCCAGACCCATGGCGAGTGTGTAGACCACCACCATGAGCGACTCCGTGAGGCCCACGGCGGCCACTGCACTCGCACCAAGTCGAGCTACAATGAACACATCCGACAGCGCAAAGAGGCTCTCCATGAGCATCTCCAACACCATCGGAATGGCCAGCAGAAACGTGGCCCGTCCAATCGACCCCTGGGTGTAGTCGTGGCGCGTTCCGCGAACGGCCGCGCGCACGTCGTCCCACCAATGGGAGGATTCGCCGGAGACGGCGGGATCGGTCATGCCTTCAGTGTAATCGATCCGCGCCGTCATCCCTGGGTCTCGCCGTGCTGAAGTACTGGGGGTGTTTCAGCTCCGCCGCTGGAGTCGCACGGAGCCTGAGCCTGTTTCGATCATGATGCGGCCGGAGCCGTCACCGATGCTGCCGTGCAGCGATCGGCGTTCGACGCGGTTGGTGCGAATGGGAAAGTCGGTGGTGATGCCGCCGCTGCCCGTCTCGATGTCCACGGTGGCATTGACACCATCCGGCATGGTAAGCGACACGCCGCCGGATCCGCTTTCAACGCGCACGGTGCGGGCTGATCGCGTGAGGTCGAGAGATACCCCACCGCTACCGGTGTCGACGGTAACGTCGTTGGACGAAAGCGAGATGAAGCGCACCGTTCCCGAGCCGGTGTCGGTATTGAGCACCTCGCAGGCCACGTTGCTGCCACTGACCCGGCCCGACCCCGTATCGAAGGTGCAGCGATCCATGCGCACGTCTTCGGCGTTGATGCTGCCCGACCCGACATCGACCGTGAGCTGTGAGCCCCGAATGTCGCGAAGGGCCACACTGCCCGATCCCGCATCGACATTCAATACTCCGCTCACGCGTTCGGCCGTCACACGCGCCGCGCCGGCATCAAGGCGCAGGTTGCCGCGAACGCCACTCGCCGAGAGGGCGCCAACCAGCAGGTAGCTGTCGGCCGACTGACCTTCGGGCACACGTACCACGATGTCGGCCCACGCTTCCACTCCCCGACCCGATGAACGCACCCTGATGCGGCGGCCGTCGCGCAGCCAGCCATCACGGCCGCCATCGTTCCCCCAGGTGCCGTCATCGCGGATGCGCGTCTCCATCGAACTGCGACGTGAAGTCCCGCTCTCGCCGCCGTCGTAGATGATGTCGTCGTCCGGGTAGATCACGCGAAGCGTGGGCAAGCCGCGCACGCTGCCGGTCTCCACGCGCAGGCGATCGGCGTCACGGCCGCGCAAGGTGACGCGCACTTCGACATCGCGCCCGGAGCCGGGCTCGACGCGCAGGTCGCCGGCCACGTTGTAGATGGCCACGCGCTCGCCACGCAGGGTGTACGCGTTGGATTGGGCCGCGAGCGACGGGGCCATCAGCATCAAGGGAGCAACCGCCAGCCCAAGTTGGGCGGCGAGGCTTCGACCGGTCATGAACGCACTCCCGAAAAGGAAAGCCCCGACTGCGGGGCGCAGAGTTTTCACGACCGGTTGGACGGAATGACGGGCCAGAGGGTTTGAATCGGGTCTGGCCGGACACTAGCTCTCGAGCGGCCGCGAGATCGTCAACAGCTCACGCAGAGACAAGGAGGGCGCAGAGGGGCTCGACTTTCATTCTTGAAGAGGTTTCAGCAAACGTAGGAGGAATCCATCCGTGCGGTTTCCGCTCCATCCGTGTCATCCGCGACGGAGCCACAACCCCGACCGGAGTTCTCTGCGCCCTCTGCGCCCTCCTTGTCTCTGCGTGAGCTGTTGGCGATCCTGCCGCCCAATCGCGTGCTGGTGCCACAGCGCCCGATACAAGTCGCTTCACGCCAAGAAGCGCGCTCTCTGCTCGGGCGTGGGCAGCAGGCAGGCCGGCGCAACCAGATCGAAACGCCGACGGGCAATGGCCCGGTACACCGCGTCGCGCAGCGGGCGCGGCAC
>VFQN01001437.1_pt1 | contig 39898 bp, 61 predicted proteins | sample 3512371 | NCBI WGS metagenome assembly VFQN01 (sample SAMN10412370, study PRJNA504923) | tailings metagenome | isolation source: Replicate 2 from Balatoc abandoned mine | place: Philippines: Itogon, Benguet | collected 2017-08-28
AACATCATCCACTGATAGCCACCAACCACCGACACGCCTTCCCCATGGGTCCGGGCAGACCGCACAGGCAGACGAGGACTGGAATCTCGCCTGAGGTAGGATTCGAACCCGGGTGGGAAACCAACTTTCGCGCCCCGATCCTTCCTGTAACGCAACTGCCTGCCTCCAACGTTGTGAACAGATGCTAGGGCCGTCCACCACTCGCTCTCCGACATTCAAGCATATAAGCACCGCGTGCCGTTGGGGTGGTGCCAGGGGGTTGTGCCTCGGGCCCACACTTGGCGTCATGCAAAACAGTAGGGGGAGGCACGGGAGGCTCAATCACAGTGAGCCCGCCACTGCCATGATGAATGGGCGGGGCACATCGAAGGGGGCGTGCGGACGTTCGGGGGCCGCACACCAGGGGGTAAGGCCCCGCCGGGCATTGGGTGGGCGGCAGGGCAGCAACACCCCTCCACCCACCCCCTCCCCCGCCCACGCACCCACGCACCCACATCAACCCATGCCGCTGCACCACAGGCTGCGGGGAAGGGGCGCACGCGTGTCACACCCTCGTTGCGTCGCCTCAGACCGCGTTCGTTGGCATCTGGGGCCGTGCGGCGGCCTCCTCCCACCAGCTGTTGAATGATTATGCTAGCCCGTAAGCCCGCAGCCTGCAGGTACCTGTGGGCTTATGCAGTAAAGGGAGCGCCCCGGGGTGGGCGCCCGGTACATATGCCGGTATGCGCAGTATAGGGCACAACCAGAACCTTCTGGGCACAACGGGCTGCCAGCCTGCAGGCATGAAGGTATATCGGAATATCGCGACGTACCATACCGCACGTCCGCAGACCGTACGTGTACCCCAAGAATGCTTGTCCTTTATGCGCTAAGCGGCGTGATGGTACGCCACGGCACGCCTGTGCAGATGTACAAAAACCAGTGTCAGGTGCGGTGGTGCAGAGGTGGGATGTTTGGGGTGCAACGGCGGGGAACCAGGGGTGTTGCTGTCTCCCTTGGGGCTGTGCTCCAGTCACTGCCCCTGCACGGCACTACGCATGGGACCGGGAAGCCAAGAACTTCAGATGCTTTATCCACACACCAGCCCATGGCCCTGCAAGTACACCCTCCTTCTGCTCCGATTGCCCCCCTCGCTCACTCCCGTCCGCGTCTTCACCCACCTCCCTCCCCCTGCCCCTCCCTGCCCCTTAACTCACCCTGGAGCCCCTGGCTCGTATACGGGTCCTTACATGCTGGCTTCAGGATCCTACCATGTAAGTAACAAACAAACAAAGGGAACATACTCAACATGCAGTGTGTCCCCTGCTCCCAGTTGCAACGAACCCTCCCGTGACCCATTGTCCCTTTCTCGTCAGCCTTGCCACGGCTTCAGCTACAATTTGACACTTAAGGGCTGGAGGCGTAGGTTGGGGGCAGGGGGCAGGTGGGCAGGTGTTTGGTAGGTGGTGGTAAGGAGTGGGGCATGGCAATGGCTCCTCACGAGTACGGTAAGACCCTGCCCCGATCCCCCGAACCGTCACACCATCCTGCACTGTGGATGCCGCGCCACCAAATGGGCCCTGGCAAGGGAAAGGCGAACTAGGCAACGGGCGGCTGGGATAGAGGTGTGTGCAGCTTCGGCTCCGGGTCGGGGGCCGCTATTCGGCCGGGCACCACGCGTGGGTTCAGAGGAGCAGTTCCAGGTACCAGCTCCGGCGTGCTGCATGCCCGCCTCTAACACAGCTGCGTACTGCTGATGCGATGCAGGCCCATGTCTGGAGAGGGTTCGTTGATCCATTTGGAGTTGTGGTCCAAGAACGTGGCAAGGTTGGGATGCCCGCGTGCGGCGTTGGGCTCTAGCCATAGCCGCTCGCGTACTGCGCGCTTCCTGGCATAATCTGTGTATACAATGGAAAGTGAATATGGAAACTTTAACTTGTGCAGTGTGCCGTCACAGCAACAGTGTGCAGGTGGGTGGGATGTGGGTCTTCGCAGCATGCGGCACGGCACCTGCTGCGCCATGCGCTGTTCGCCTGGAGGACTATGCGGGGCTCTTACCGCTTGACCTTGTCTTTGTACGCAAAGTATTATGCATCATTATTAACGGCAACCTACACGGCTCTTACTGCGTCATCGTGCGTGCTGAGCGACAGACGAGCGTGTTGCCCTTCACATACAACCCTTGTGCTGCTCTGTTTGCTCACACGGAACACGCTTTCAACTACTTAGCACTGAAAGCGTGCGAGGAGGACGGGGCCTCACAGGGCCCAATTTCCGCGATGTAGCGTTTTCTCAACCTAACGGAGCGAAGGGCAGCCAACTGAGAACTCATACTAATGGTGGCAATATCGAACGTCTGCGTTCTGGTGCTTGTGGTTTCCTTGCCGGTCGCTCTTTGTCAGTCGGAGAAACCTGAAGGGAGGTCACCTCCAAGGCGCCTGCAAGCGAGGCCACCACCAGCCTTGCGAAGTATGAGAGCGCAAGGTGAGAGCTCACGTGCTGTCCAGTTGCCGCCGGTCGCTCAAAGCCAGGAGCTACGGAACTAAAGCTCAGGCCGAACGCTGGTCAGTCCCAGCCGTTACACATACGCCTAGAAGCTGACGCAAACATCTGGAGCATATGATAAAGTACCCCTGTGCCTAGTGCAATTGACGGGCCCTAAACGCGCGGCGTTCTTACATTCTCTCAAGTCACAAACTCCGCCGGCCCGAACGGACCCTCCCCATCTCGTGCAGCTGACGTGGCCAGGTCGCTACTACGCGAGCTTGTGGGCGGCAACACGACCGCTGTGGACGCGCTGACGCAGGGCGACCCCTGCCCGCTGGACGGCAGTGAGCTCGGCAGCTGCTCACCCGACATCGAGCCGTGCCCTTGGCGCTGGGTCTCATGTGTCGACGGGAGTATCACCGAGATGTGAGTCCATATTAACGCGTGTGTGCTTGGGCCCGGGGCGTCGTGGGGAGCCCCACAACACCACAACCACGACCACCACCGCCCAGCTCTGTCACAGGGCCAGGTCCCAAGGGGCGAGGCGCAGTCCGGGAACAGCTGCATGGACATCACGCAGTGGTGCCTGACTCACTATGGCCTGGCAGTTCCAGCACATAGGCAGCAGCTGTGCGCAGCCCAGCGGTGTTGCAGGTCATCCCGCGCGGCGGCAGTGTGTTCAGGGCACGCCTTGTCGCGGGGGGCCCTGGTCTGCAGCGCAGGCAAGGGGTGCGGGCAGCCAACCGGGGACACAGCAGCCAACCAGGGACACAGCAGCCAACCGGGGACACAGCAGCCGCAGGCATGGCCACGGGCACAGGCCGCGAACTGCATGCCTGAAAGCTCAAGTTCCGTGCTCCCATGTCCCCTCGTCCACCCACCTTGCCGCAGCCGCCTGGACTGCCACGGTGCGCCCCACGGCTCCACCCCGCCTGCCTCACCTGCCCCCTACCCTGTTTTCGGCAGCCGCCAAGACTGCCACGAGCACATGCCTCTAACAGCATACCTGCAAACTAAAATCCCCGCTACCCCTTGTCCCGCCGTGCACCCGCAGCCGCCTGGACTGCCATGGCGCGCCGTACGGCGCCGCCTGCCTGCAGCCCCTGCGCGGCGCCCTGCCGGCCCGCGGCCCCGGCGCCGCGCTGCCCCGCCTGCGGGAGCTAGACCTGTCCGGCAACGGGGGCCTGCGGGGGCAGGTGCCCGCCTACGAGGCCGGCAGCTGGCCGGCGCTCGAGGTGCGTTGCAGGAGGTTACGGTAGCTGGCACACGCAGTGAACGGTGTGGTCTTCGCGGGCTTGTGGGGCGACCGGCTGGGAGAGAATGGTGGAGGTAAACGCTGCTGCATAAGGATGGGCTTGCCAGACGGCCGCCTGCGGGAGCTCGACCCGTCATGTGACGGGGACTTTCGGGGATTGCTGCCCGCCTATGAGGCCGGCAGCTGGCCGGCGCTCGAGGTGCGTCCTGCACGCAGCCGACGGGATGGGGAGTGCGGGCTTTGGGGCGGTTTTGGGCGTTGGGACGATGCAGGAGGGAAGATGGGAGGGGGGGCCAGCTGTTCGCCTGCGGGTGGTGCACCTGGCCGGCTACGGGGGCCTGGGAGGGCCGCTGCCCGCGTGCCGTTATGGGGCCAGCAGCTGGTCGCACTCGATGTGCATCGCGGCTGGTGGCGTGGACGGGTGCAAGCACGTGCAGCAAACGGGGCAGGGCAGACGTTGCTGGACCCGCGTGTAGGTGATTGGACCTTGGGGGGACGCTGCTGGGGTCCGGGGTGATGGGCTGATGGCGGTTGCCGGCCGGGCCTGAAGGCGGGGCAAGGGGCAACCCTGCTAGCTGAACACATATGCAGCTCGCCATAGTGTCGCTGGGGGGGCACAGGCGTGAGGATGTGGGGCGGCTGCGGTGGGAATGGAAGGGGAGTATGCACTCAGTAAGGCAGCGCTACGCACCGCCACACCGGAACAGTCATTGGCAGCCCTGTGCGTGGGCGAGCGGGGCGCGGCGTAGTGCTGTCCGTTCGTTGCCCCCTGACTCCCGGGCGCTTGGTTGATCGTTACCCCACGCGCGTTTCAGCGCTTTGTACCCGTGTGTATACGTGGCCAAGCGTAGTCTCCTCTCGTGCCTGTTGCCACCTCCAGGAGCTAGACGTGTCGTCCTGTAGTCTGCCCAGCACGCGAAGGCATTACACGCATCTCCGCACCTCGCTTGCTTTGCCCCCAGCGCTGCATCATGGCTCTCGTGCCCCTGCCCGCATGAGCTTTTCTTTGTGCCTGTTGCCACCACACATCCACCTGCAGGAGCTGGACCTGTCGTCCTGCGGGCTGAGCGGCGCGCTGCCCGACACGTGGACCGCCTTCCCGCGCCTGGCCCGGCTGGACCTGGGCGGGAACGCCTTCACAGGTGGGTACCGGGCAGCACGCGTGCACGCCGTCCGGACGAACAGAAAGTTAGTGATGATATTACCGGACCTGGGGCGGAACGCCTTCATGGGTAGGTAGCGTGGGTTGGGGTTCAGGTTCCGGCTATGCGTTGGCACGGCCCTCCGCGCCTGGCCTGGTGGGTATCCTAGTTGGGGGTTTGATGTCTATGGCTGTTGCGGCTATGCGTTGGCGTCGTCTTTAACGCGTTTCGTCTGGGGTGTTGTTGCGCGGCCGGCCTGTTGCGTCCCCCGGCCTCTCACTGAGAGCCCCTAGGTCCCTACTCTTCCGGCCCATGTGTGATGTGCCCCGCCCCTGCCACCCGCCGGCCACCTGCCGTTTGGCGTCGCTGAGTCGCGCCCTGGAGCTGTCGAGCCCAGAGACTTGATTCCAACAACCAAGTAACATCACGCGTTTGTGCCCCCTCACCACACAACCACTTAGGCCAGCTCCCCCCCGGCATGGCCTCCCTGGGCCCCACCCTGGAGCTGCTGAGCGTGGCGGGCAACGGCGACATGAGCGGCAGCCTGCCGCCCTCGTGGTCAGCGTTCGTCAAGCTGGGTAGCCTGGACGTGCGGGGCATTTGCAGGTGGGGGCGCGTGTGGGATGCGTAGTGTTCTTTGCTCTGAAATCGTTCTGCCTGCACGACCTCACCCCTTCAGACCAACTGCCATGGCGTTGCTTACGCGCCATGCACCACACTTCCCCCTGTTCCCACGGCCCCCAACCCCCTCAGGCTGTGCGGCAACTCCTCCGGCTGTGTACGCCTCATGCCCCACACCTCCCCCTGTTGCGACGGTCCCGGCTCACTGCAAGTTGTGCCCATGGCCCTCGGTTCCACGCCGCGCCGCTGTAACACTGACGTCGTCCTTTCCTCATGCCCCACGACCCCACCCCTCTCAGGCTGTGCGGCGACCCCATCCATCGTCCCCTCCCCCGTGCTGCGGGTGTACGCCCAGGACCCATGCTGTAACTTGTGTGTCGTGCCCCACAAGAACCCTTCCGCTACCTCTTCACGCAGGCTGTGCAGCGTCCTGGCAACTGCTCCCACACCAGTGCTGCAACTGTAACACCGTGTTGCTGCTTGCGCCTCATGCCGATATACCCTAAACGTCTCCCTGTTCCCACGGCCCCCCAACCTCCCTCAGGCTGTGCGGCGACCCGTCCATCATCCCCTCCCCGGTGCTGAAGGTGTACGCCCAGGGCTCGCACGTGGGCAAGGCCTGCCGCCTGAGCGACTGCGAGGACAGCGGCTTCGCCATGCGGGGCATCTTCCAAGGTGCGCTATGGTGTATTACGTGGAATGCAGTCAAGGCTGAGGCTGAGGTGAAAAGGGCCAGGCGTGGGCCACCTGATTGGATGTGGGCAGGGGTTGTCCAAGACATGGAGACAGGCGGCCTGGCTGCGATGCACCCATCGCTGGGAGGGAGTGTGCTGCGGAGGGCTGGCGGTGCTGCGCCGTGAACTGGCCTGGTATGTGTTCGCACAAAAAGGAAGTCACAGCAGGTGCTCGTGGTGTGGTGGGGCTGGAGGGGGGGGGCGTGCAGCTGGACGTGAGCGGCTGGCTGTTGGGGACGTCTTGCCTTCGACGTGCACGTCACTAGGACGGGGTGGCCTGCGGAGGGCTGGCGGCGCTGCGCTGCCTTTGCGTGGCGTTGGGGTGGAGTAGTGGCGCGCGATCGATCACAGTGCTGAGAGGCGACAGGGAATCGCTGACACCTGCACGCGCTGCGCGATTTGGTTGACAAGAACGGGGGGGAGGGGGTCTGCTAACATTGCAGCTATCCGCTGCCGCAGTGGTCGTTAGCACGCGTCGGTTTCTTGCCCGCCAGCACGCCTGGCCCTTCCGGCGGTTCCCCAGTGGTACCTCTTGGCACGCCGTGCAGTTATCTGACACCTTTGCACGCTGATCCCATGCATTGCCGTTATGCATCATTTCCCTTGCCCCCTCCTCCAGGCGTGCTTGCCGCCTTCTCTGCGGTCCTGGGCCTCGCCGCCGCCCTGCTGGTCGTCCGCCGCGTACGGGAGTGCATGTACCGCCGCCGCCTGCGCGCGTACGACATATCGCGACATCAGAGCCACCAGTTGCTGGTGCCGGACCCCGAGGCGGGCGGCGGGCTCGGCGGCGCCGCCGCCGCCGCGGAGGGTGTGGCACGCGCGTCGGGTCGGAATGGCCGCGGGCGCTCCGGGCGGCGGCGACGGAACATCCACTCCACGCCCATCTACAGCGTGTGCTTTGAGGAGGACGGCGGCGTAAGCTGGGCGGTGGAGGTGGCGGCGCGGCGGCGGGTGCAGCGGGCGACGGGGCGGAACGCGCGGGGGGCCAGCGGGGCCGGGGCGGCCGGGGCTGCGGCTGCGGCTGGGGGAGTGGCACCGGCGGCGGCGGCGGCTGCGGCGGGGGCGGGTAACGGGGACGGCATGGCATCGCTGCCGCCCAACCCTCCGCTGGCGGCTGTGGTGGCGGCGGCCATCGCCACCGACGCAGCGTTGTCCGCCAGCACTGCGGCGGCGCCTGCTGCTGCCACGCCGGCCGCGCCGCAGTCGCCGCCACGGCTGCCTCGAGCTGTCAGCGGGCCCCCCGTCGTGCCCATATCGCCCGTGCGCCCGGCAGCGCCCGCGCAGACGCCTTCCGCCGCCGCAGCCGCCGCAGCTGGGAGCGGCACCGTCCACCGCATGTCGTTCAACAACCTAATCCTCAACCCGCTATCGGCGCTGTGGTCAAACGCGTCGGGGGCGGAGGGCAGGGAGGGGCGGGCAGCCGCTGGGGCGAACGGGGAAACGGGGCCCTATGCGCACTCGGTAAGTGCAGGCCCTGGTGCGGCCGGCGGCGGCGGTGGCGGCGGCGGCGGGTTCGGCACACCGTTCGCGCTTTTCGCGCGGCAGTCGCCTCCGGCGTCGGCGAGCAACACCGGGAACGGCATGGGCGCGACTGCGGTGCCGGTGGCAACGCCGTTGGCCTCTGGCTTGCGAACGGCGCGGAGCACGGGGACGGGCATGGGTGGCGGCGGCGGTGGCGGGCCCAACGTGCCGACTCCGCAGCGCCACCGGCGGTCGGGGTCGCTAGAGCTGCTGGTGGCGCGCCTCTCCCTTGCTGGCGGCGGCGGGGCTGCCGCTGCCGCCTCCAGGCCCAGCGTGACCGGGACCGCAGGCAGCGGCGATGCTGGCGGCGGGGCCGCCGCTCCGCCCCGCGCTCCGTCCGCAGGTCGGTCCCCAGCCCGCGCTCCGTCCGTGGGCCGCTCCGCCTCTGCTGAGGCGACGGCGCAGCTGCTGGCCAACCCGTACGCGGTGTACGGCGTTGCGCCGACGCCGGAGGAGCTGGCGGCCGCGGCGGCGGCGCCGCCGATTTCCGTGCCGGACGCGGCGGCGGCCGTCGCTACGGCGGCAGCGGCGCTGGGCGTGCCCGTCAGCAAGATGCCGCCACTGCCGGATGCCATCATCCTGCAGCCTGACGAGGAGCTGTGGTGCTTGGGATGCAGGGAGGAGCCGCCGCCGCCACCGGAGGGCGAGGACGCAGGCGGCGGGGGCGCGCAAGGGGGGTCGCTGCCACGAGCCACGAGCGGCAGCGGCCGCAACGTGGTACCGGCGGCGTCGCCGGCTGCGCTGGAGCTTGCCGCTGACGGCACAGCCGGCGGGGGCGCGGGCGAAGGTGTCGTTGATGGAAGCGGACCGGTTTCTGTGCCTGGCCTGCGGCCAAGGCAGGAGCTGGGTGAGGGCTGGGAGCAGGGGGCAGCGGCGGCGACGGCGGCGGCGGTGGGGGGAAACGGCGGCGGGCGTTGCTCGGAAAGTGGAAGTGGGGTGTGTGGAGGGCTGGGTGCACGTGGCCATGGCCACATGGCGTTGGAGATGGGTGCGCTGTGGCGCGGAGGGCAGAATGGGGAGGAGGGGTTGGCAGGGTCACGGTCGGTTTCAGGGACGGGCTCGGGGGCAGCGTCCACGGCCGACGGGTCAAATGAGGCAGAGGAGGGCGGGGAGGGCGGCGGCGGCGGCGGCAGGCGGCGTGAGGGCGAGGGGCAGGGGCAAGGGGAGCGGCACAGCGCGGATGGGGCAACCCGGCACTCATGACGGTGATGGTGGCTCGGGGGACGGAGGCCGGGGCCGGACCGAGACAACGGTAGCAAGCGCGATCTGTGTGCTGACGCGTGCATTGCACTCTGCGCGCTGTCTTTAGCCAGGTGGGCGTTGGGGTTTATTGCAGTATTGCCAGTGATTTGGAAGTGTGGACGACATTAGGGCGGGTTGGGGCCAAACGCCTCGTCCTCTTAGGTACCCTAAACCAGGCTACACTAGCCGATGCGGCCATTGAGGGCCGAGGAGCTTGACGATTGCAGGTGATGCTTGTTGTGCGGTGGTTGCGGCTAGCGGGAGGAAAACATAACATACTGCAGCTTTTGGGGTATGAGCGGGGCGCATCATGGCAGGGTGAGGGGCCGGCGTTCAAATGGTGGGCTGGCGATAGTGGTGTGGTCTGCACCCGGGGGGCGTTAAAGGCAGCGGCGTGGGTGGGTTGAAGGCTGCATGGGCGGGAGAGACTCACAGTGCTGTTGCTGACGTTTAACGTCGTGATACGAAGAACATGTGCACGGGTGAGGAATGATGCTCAACGAGACCCACCAACCGTTGGACGCTGTTGGACGGGAGGCGCGTGCCGAATGCCACGTGTCAGGTACCGTGTGCCGGGTGGCGCCGTGTTGGCGGCGGGGCAGACCGGTGAACAAGTGCGCGCGGGAGTGGGTGTGGGCTGCTGCGGCGGGGGTTTGGGGACCAACCCCTGCATTGGGGAGCGCACCCGCTGTGCTTCCGTACCTGCCTTCTGCTGACCCTGGTACATGGCGGGCGAGGTGACAGTTGCTGCGTGCCTCCTGCGCGCCTGTTAGCGCTGTGTCCTCGCTGCCAATGGTTCGAATGGTATGCAGGCCCTCTTGCTTTGTGGGTGATCTGCCTACCTAGCTTACTGTACGATGCAGGTGGAGGTACCATAGCAGCCGTGGTGAAGGCGGGGCAAGGGTGGCGGGGGCAGGAACTGGCCGGTCGTGTGTACGATTGGTGGTTTTATGGCAGGAGCGGGCGTACAGGTATGGCGGATGGTCCTGGGAGTGGGGAACGACCGGCAGTGTGGTGCGTGTCAGGGCGTCCCATGCATGTACTTTGATTGGATGTGTCAGGGTCAGTGTTGGGTCGGGGCACAACGGAATTTGCTCCTCTAAGACTGTGCTTGGATGCAGCATTGGTACGTGGCACGCAAGGGCTCTCCCCTGGTGGCAAAGGCGGCGTACGGTAGCCTCCTTTTCCAAGGAAGATGATTCAGCATGCCTCTGCCTGTCCTCCCGTGCACACTGCATGCTGCGCAGTGTTTCGTATTGTTTGTTTCATCGTGACTGCTGCACACGTTCACATGGCAGTTTAGTTATTGTCAAATACCTTCTTGTTGGTGCGGCAGGGTGCATCCCCAGCACCAGCGAAGGATTCCGAGAGTGACTGACTGTGGTTCGGCGCCTTTATTTGGTGCCTTCTGTGCGAGTGCGCCCGGCGTGAGAGAGAAAGCATAAGCACCTGCGTACGGTAGTGCATCTGGTGTCGGCGCTGCTGGTATCCCTGAGCGGCGGTCGGGTGTTGCCTGCCTGCTAAACCGCAGCACGTGTCAGAGGCATTCGGGGCATTGGTTCGTGCTGGCGTGGCCGCATTTATGCAGGCATTCATGTCTCCCCTGGTCTACCGCAGTACGGGTCAAGCCATACCTAGTTGGTCGCTGTAACAAAGCGGTTCCGGTTCCGACCAGTGCCGACAAACGTCGCTGCAGGTGCGTGGTAGTCATCAGGGGAGTCCCCTATGTTTGCAGTGTTGTGTCCTTGTGTGGCGCATTCCTCGTAACGTCTCTCCTGGCAATCTGGCATGGATCACGGCTGCTGCTGCTGCTGTCAACACAGGTCAACATCGACGTGCGCGGGGCAAGGCTGCTGCACGGTGTGCGAGTGTGTCAAAAATGCGAAGCCAGCCAGGTGGTCCCTGGGCATTGACCAGGGAGCTCCCCTGGTGTCTACATCAAGGGAGGAGGCTTCTCGAACGCACAGGAGCATTCGATGGCAAGCGTGAAGCAAGCCTTAGTCCGTCGCACGCCGCCTGTTGAAGTTACAGGCAGTCACACATACGGATTGAGCCAATGATGTCAGTTCTCAGTTGTGATATGAATCCGATTGTAAGAATCAGCCAAGTGCGGCGTCAACGGCTACCACAATCCTGCAAAGCGAGGGGCGAGGGTGCCCACAGGACCGGGCGCGGGTACCACGCACGGACATGCATGCAGACGCACGCGTGGTTACACACAGACAACAAGATTTCAAACAGGTTGCGTCCTGCGTCCGGTGTATGCTACCACCACAAGCAGCCGGCTGTTGGAGGCCACAACCACCACCCCCGTGTTGCACTGGCAGTGGACCACGCACCTGCATACCGGGCATCCACAGGTGACGCGGGCGCAGTGTGCATGTTCCGTGGCTTAACAACCGGAGTCCAAGCACTTCCTGCAGGTTAGTCTTCTCGAGGGCCCCCAGGCAGCGCAAGGCCAGGGTACCTTCAAAACATGCGTTGCGTACAATTAGCAAAAGCATTGCAGCAGTTGAATGATGCGCCTGTGAATAGACATGTCTGCTCGCTGCACGCCCGCTAGAGATCTGCTGCAGCAACAGATTACGTCACCAGCATCGGAACGAGGCCGGATCAGTATTCCACCAACGGGGGTAGTGAACAAGCATGAAAAAAGTAGGAACGCCAACCGTCACAGCAACCTTAGGAACGCCGGCACCTGCTGCTTCCCATAGTTTTCTGCACGTGCACTAACCAGCGCCTTCCGTCGTGGCGGTTGGCGGCGCTGGCAGCAGTCGGGCACACAACACAACCTGCTTGACATCAGCGCAGGCACCACCATGCACCACAGCCAGACATGGGTCGCCTCGCATAGTGACACACAAGGGCCAAGCCACCTGCTAACACACCCAACAAGACCCACGCGCGTTCGCATACTGTACGCACTGCACTGCCGGTAAGTACGGCAGCTGGGGCTACAGGTAGTGTGGCCCACGTAACGATTCCCCCACCCTCCCATCCTGCAGCGGACCCGCCTCCGCCTCCGCTTATGATCAATCTTGTGATCCCCTCCCCGCCTCTGCACCTCTCACACAGTCCATAACAACCGCCGACCGGACCTTGCCCTTTTCCTTCCGCCACCGGACTCGCACCCCTGGCTCGGTGGCCGCCAAATGGGGCCGGCGCCCGCATGCATTTGGGTCGACTGGACGCCCCTCTCTCAGCCGCCGCCGTACGCAGCGGCAAAACGCGTGGCGCCTCAGCGGCCCCTCTCTTAGTCGCCGCCCTACGCCTACTTGGCTGCCTTGATGTTGTCGAGCGCCACACTTGTGGGAGCTATTGGGGACTGTGGCCCAGAGCCGCCGCCGCTGCTGCTCTCGCTGGCGCCGCCGCCGCCACCGCCGCTGCTCCCGCCCTGCTGCCCCGTCAGGCCCCGCTGCTGCTCCTGCTCCTCCTCGTCCTCCTCCGCCACCTGGGGAAGGGACACGGCGGCGCTGGCGGCGCGCTTGCCCAGCTGCATGACGGGAGCGACAGGTAGGGCGGAGGGGAGGGGAGCGACCATTGGAGCATGCGCGCGTGGACCTCACGGCTGGGTATGGACTAGGCAATGCCGATAGCTATTCTCGCAGTCGTACGACGCATCCACTGCTGCCCGGCATCGGCGCGATGCCATTTTGATGCCGCGCTAACGCCAACCGCAAGCAGTGCCGAACGGAGTGCCCATCTGCTGTGAACCAGTTGCGCCCACGACTTGCTGCACACTGCGGCACCCGATCCGCTACAGCCCCACACCCAAAGACCTCCACCTGACGTGCCACAGCCATGGTACACACCTGCGGCCCCCCGATGCGCGACAGCCCAGAGCTGAGGGTGGAGCGGAGGCGGCCGCCCACACTGCTGACGCCTGGGCGTGGGGGGTTGGGGGCGAGGGTTCAAATGATTAATTACTAGATGATATGATGAAGGGGGGAGGCGGCCGCCCACACTGCTAACGCCTGGGGGCCGCGCAGTGCAGGGCGTTGATGGTGGGGTAAGTGAAGGCGTGTGTGATTGACGCTGCAGGGGCGAGGGACACAGCAGGTTGCAACGGCAGGGGGCGCACGTGCGGTGTCGAGGTGCAGCGTCCTAGCCGTCTAAGCCCCGGCGCAAGCCAAAAGGCAGCTCCTCCTTGTGCTGCCACACGCTCACCCGAGGTAAGCTGCGTGCGCGTGCCCTTTACCTTATCCCTGAGCTCCTCTCATGCGATTAAGAATGCTTGCTTACCGTTATTGAAACTACACAGTGCAAACGCTCACCCGACGTGAGCTGCGTGCGCATGACCTTGGCCCTCTTCCGCATCTCCTTGTAGCCTTGCCGCGCGCGGTCGTAGGCGCGGCGCATGGTGTCACGGGTGTGCTTATACACGATGTAGGCAAAGTACAGGAAGATGCCTGCGCGGGAGAGGAAGAAACCGTGCAGGAGGAGTGAGGCGTGTAGCGGGGAGGGAGGGCCAGGTGCCAGCAAGGCCTCGTACCGCAGAGGTGAGGGAGCACAGGGATGGGCACGCGAGCAGGCTTTGTAACCCTGCCTCCGGGGCCACAAGCAGAAGCAGCGGTCGTGTGTGCATGCATACCCGACGGTTCGACTTACCCAGGTTGAAAATGATGATGAGGGCGGCGATGGCGTTGTCGGCGGCCTGCGGGAATCAAGAGAACCATCCGCAGCATCAGGGGAGGTGACGGTCGGCGGGCGTAGGGAGACCGCATAAGTGCCGTACACGGGCAGGAGTGTGGGGCTAATCAGGCACCTGCCCTGCCGGGAACCTAGGAGCGGCAGGGCAGCTGCACAGCACGGTTGTGTCCGGGTGCGGGGACCAACGGGACATGCACCACGGCGCATGGGTACGGCGGCGGTGCAAGGAGCCCCGGGCTGCTGAGAGCTGCCTGTATGGTGGCCGATGCTGCCTCTATGGTGCCCCTATGGCGGGCGTGGCACAGCGGCAAGGCGGCACCTGGATGGGCGCTGCAGCATGCAACCTAGGGGGCCGCTCGCTCACCGTGCCCACGGGGTCCTTGCGGCCCTCTGGCGGCACGAAGAACAGCCCCAGCGCCACCGTGATGGACAGCACCGCCAGCGACAGGAACTCCTGCGCACGCAAAGGGGACAGAGGAAGGTGAAGAAGCGAAAGGAAGGTGAAGCAGCGGGCAGCGATGGGAACTCCTGCACTGTGGGAGACCAAGGGGGACAGTGGGGTACGTGCGAAGCGCGAGGAACGCGTCACTGGCGTCAGGGAGTCACGGAACCGCTGGTGCCTGCACGCGGAGAGGAACCAAGCCGGCATGGAGGACAGGGAGAACAAGGCGGCGAGGCTGTCAGGCGGGTAATCAAGGGACTGCCGTGCCGTGCCCTGCATGCGGGCAGTGTCACAGCAGCAGCGATGAACCCCTGATCCCCAGCCGGCCGGCATCACTCCACAAGCCTGGCCTTTACGGTGGAGAGGTGTTGCAGGTTTAATGACTCAAACAAGTGCAGTAAGGAGCGCGCGCCCAGTCACGACGTGACTTCAAGCCCGTTAAACCTTACACGAGGTCCAGCCGCTGCCGCTGCACCACCCACCATCTTCTCCAGCAGCTGTATCTTGGTGGGCTCAAAGTAGGCGTTGAGCGTCATGGTGACGATGAGCATGATCTGCAGCAGCAGTACACCGGCAGCACGCGTCCACCCAGCCGTTAATACACACTCTGCCCGCAGCCACTCCGCGCACCCTCGGTGCGGTCAACACAGCCACCTGCAGCGCACCGCCCGCTGGTACACCGGCAGCGTGCGCCCCGCCCACCCCTTAATACACAGCCCGCACCCTGTGGCTAACCCACCTGCAGCAGCATGGCGCGGTGGTACACCGGCAGCGTGCGCCCAAACACGTCCACCACCACCAGCATCAGCGTCTGCAGCTGAGCCACAGCCTGCCAGTAGTAGCGCACGGGGCTGCGGAAGGGAAGGGAGCGGTGGGGACAAAGAGGCACACGCTCTCGGGGTTTCGACACAGGAAGGAAGGGGCACGGGCACTGCAGCTGAGCTACAGCCTGCCAGTAGTAGCGCACGGAGCTGCGGGGGGCGGGGAGGGGGGCAGGAAGCACAGGTGCGAGAGGTCAGCGCAGGGCAATGGGCGTGGGCGTGGCGGTGGCAACCCGTCACAGCCCGCAGCCACCTTATGCCCGTCTCGGTGCATGCGCAGAGCCGGGGCCCACGCCGTGCCGCACGCCCACCTGTACATCAAACGTGCACACCTCGCGCCCTGCCTCGTATGTACCTCCTGCACACGACGCCACCCTTAGCAAGCCCCTCCCCCCGAGTCCCGAGTTCCGACCGCCCCACCGCTGACCCACCTGTACATGCGGTACAGGAAGCCGTACGTCTGCGCCACGTGCACGGTGCCCAGGCCCACCCGTTCACCACCACCCGTTAATACACAGCCGGCACCCTGTGGCTAACCCACCTGTACATGCGGTACAGGAAGCCGTACGTCTGCGCCACGTGCACGGTGCCCAGGCCCTCGCGGTGGTGGTACACGATGAGGAAGGACATGAGCGGGATGCCCAGGCACACCGCCACCACGGACACCACGCCGATGGGCACCCACGTGTGCAGGTGCGCGCCCGTGTAGCACGCCTGGTTCCTGCGGACCAGCAGACGGGGAAAAGGACATGAACATTGATATTGTGTTATTAAGTAGTGCTACCCTGCCCGCCTGACCTCGAGTGCAGGTGCGTGCCCGTATAGCACGCCTGGTTCCTGCACAGGCAGCACACGTAAGTACTCAGTCCAGGGTGGAAACAAGGAGCACGCACCACGGTGCCCGTGTAGCACGCCTAGTTCCTGTTCCTGTGGACCAGCGGGCGCACATGCAGCATGGCGTGGAGTAGTGACGGGTGAACTGGCTGGCAAGGAAGTGGGAAGCAGGGACGGTTATCAGCAGGGCGGCAAGAAAACCTCGTCTCATGTGAGTACTCAGTGCAGGCTGGAAGTCAGCAAGCCAGCACCGCGCTTCAGCCGACGAGCAGGCACTCCCTGTCCCCCCTGCCCTCCACTGGCCCCACCCCTGCTACCATGCAGCTAAAAGCACAGGGCTCCTGCCCCTGCCCCTGCCCCTGCCCCGCCCCCAGCCCCACTCACATGTTGCTGATCCAGTACCCCCGCCCCCAGCTGGCCGCCTGGTGCTGTGGGTACTGGCCGGCGCTGCCGTCGTCGAGGAGGACGCACGCAAAGATTTGCAGCGCGGCCTGTGGGGGCAGGGCAGGCAGGGGAGCAGGAGGTACCAGTATGTCGTATATAGGCAGGCAGGGCGACTTGTGGAGGCAGCTGCGACACCAAGGACTTCGCGAGTCGCAACACAACGCACGGTCGTGCCAGCCTCCCCAAACCCCACCAACCTTTGACCTTTCAACGGTGCCTCCACGCACCCAGGGTCTTTCCCCCGCAGCCCCTTGCCCTGCCCATTGCCCCTGGAGCTCCCCCTTGCCGCCCCCACTCCAACCCACCGTTGCCCACGCGGGGTACAGGATGAAGCAGGTGATCATAACCACCAGCAGCTGCTGGCGCCACATGGTCATGGTGCGGTCGATGTTGGCCAGCGCGGCCCAGCGGAACTGCACGGGGGGCGGCAGGGGTGCGGGGAAGAAACACGGGTATGAGGACAGGGTGTAAGTGAAGTGGACCCAGCGGAACTGCATGGCGGACGGTAGGGCGGGACGGAGGGTGGGTTAAGTTGTGGACTATTGTGCACCCCAGCGGAACTGCACGGGGGGCACAACAAGGGTGCGGGGGAAGCACGTGTGCCACCCTACAATAGAACCGAAACGTTTCATGAGGGCAGGGATGTGCGCGGGGGGTTGAGAGACGGCTTGCGTACGGCGCCGTCGCAAGCATGCCGTAGTGGCACGCAGCGTGCGCAAGTTGCCGTGGAGTGGGCTTGCGGCCATGGCCCTAACCACAGCGCAGCCTGGTGCTCCTCCTTGTCCGTTCGGACCTCAGCCCTTACCTGCTGGTCATCCTCCGTCTCCATCGACAGCGACAGGTAAAAAAGTAAATGATAATTCCGTTCAAGAAATAATCACTGTCTAATTCTAAATTTATATTCACCCTTTGGGCCCCCACCTGCTGGTCCTCCGTCTCCGTCGACAGGGACAGGTAGGAGAAGATGCGCTCCAGCCAGGGCGGCGGCTGCGGCGCCAGCGCGCCGCTCGTGGCCGCACTCATGGCCCGGCCGCCGCCCATGCCGCCGTTGACGGAGGAGGACTCGACGCCGAAGCTGCTGCCCGCTACCACGCTGAAGGGCGACACCACCTGGCCGCTGCCGCTGCTGCTGCTGCAGTTCTCGTCCTTCAGCGCCTTGTCTTTGTCCTTGTCGCTCGGTGTCGCCGACCCGGCAGTGCTGGTGGGGCTGGACAGCGTGGCGGAGGCTGCGGCAGTCGGGCTGATGATGCGGAAGGGGATCGAACCCACGACCCCTTCGGTGGCGCGGCTGGTGGTGGGGGTGGTAGGGCCCTGCGTCTGCGGCACGGGTGATGCAGGGGAGCCCTCCTGCTGGTCCGGGGTGCCGGGGGTGCCGTACCGGGGCGTGACCTGGCCGGCGGGGCAGGGCCCGGACTCGACGTCGACGTCGGCCCCGGAGGACGCAGAGCGCAGGGCCGTGCCGGCGCCGTCAGGAGCGTCGGAGGCCCCAGGACCAGCGGCGGCATCGCCACTGGCCTTGCGATTCAGCCCCAGGCCGAAGCCGATGCCCCGGAGGATGCCCTTCAACGCGCCCTTGCCCCTGGCGGAGGGCGCAGGCGCTTCCGCAGATGGCGGTTGCGCATGCAGGTGCGACGCGGCGTCTGCGTCGCTGCTGGCCACCGCTGTCGGGCTGGACACGAAGGACACGGCCTTGCTGTGGCCGCGCGGCCTGCCGCCGCCAGCCCCACCAGCCGCAGATCCAGCGTCCGTCACGGCCGTGGCCGCCGTGTTCATCCTGGACATGGCCATGCTGCTGCCATGCTGCTCTCCATCGCTCTTCACGTCGCTGGCCTGCTGCACCCCGGACGTCAGCAGCAGCTTGGCCCGGAGGCCATGCTCCCCCTCCCCCTCGCCACCGTTACCACGCACCGCCATCGACTGCGCGCGCCGTGCGGTAGGGGCGCCTGCCGCCCCGTTGGCGCCACTGCCGGTGGCAGCGGTGCCTGCCTTGTCCTCGCTGGCGGCGTTGAGGCTGCGCGGCAGGGACTTGGATCGGGCCTCCTTGAGGGGAACGCTCTGGGCCCCGGCGGTGGAGGCACTGGCGCCCCTGCGGGTGTATGAGCGACAGGGGTGCGGGTCAAGGGCTATGACGCCAAAGCCTGAAGGTGAAGGAAGAGCGCTTGCACTCCTGTCACGCGCTCGTTGCGAGGCAAGGCACTAACTACTGTGATCGTCATGGTGGAAAGGAGGAGTTGCACATTTGGCCAAAGCCACAACCCCAGACTAGCCGCGGGCCACAGGAACAGTAGGACTAGGACTTTGGCGTCGTCCAACCCACTCACCGCTTCAGTGTGGCTGCGCCGCTGGCCATGGACTCGGGCAGGTGGAACTGCGGGGCGGAGGGGGGCGGAGGGCAGCAGGTGGGACGTAGGAGGCGGTGCCGCATGAGGTAGCTGCAGCCATGGGCCGCCCTACCCCCAGCTTGTGACACATGGCACACCCACATCCAGCCTGCCCCTACGTAGTGCCGCCCCCAACTGCCGCCCTCCCGCGACACGCTGCTGCCGGCAACACTGCCCTCCCCACACACGTGGAGCTTTTCATTACTATTTATCGTAATAACTCCTTTCCCCCCGCCCCCCAGCCCCAGGTTCGCCCCCACCTGCGATACACTGCCCAGGGTGGAGGAGCGCCATGCGCGGTAGTCCTCCAGGCTGCGCAGGTCCTTCTCCTGGGGGGTGGATGGGAGAAACACAGTGACGACGTAGGGCTAGTACATAAATAATGTATTGAATAATGTAATAAATAATATTGTACTAAAGAATCACAGTGACGCCATGAAGTTGCTCCTCAAGGACATGACACATACAGGTCCTTCTCCTGCGACCTGGTTTGAGTGGATTTTCAGTTACACGTGGCCGTAGTCAGCGGTGCAGTGCTGCTGCTTCTAAGCGTAGAGGTCAACGCTTCGCATGCAACAGAGCGAGTAGTGCGCGTAGTGCAAGCGGCACACAGGGCGCATGTTGATACCCCAGAAGTGAGACCTGCAGGTGGCAGGTGGCAGCATGGGTCGTGGACAAGAAGTCATTGACCCACCATGGAGGTCGTGTGGTACTGGTTGTGGCGGTTCCAGGCCCAGTACCTGTGGCGTCGGCACAGGGGACACAGCAGACCGCACGCTGTCGTACAAGGAGTGCATGGCAGCAGCACGGAGGCAGGTGGCGGCAGTCGCCCGCATGTCCCGCGGTCCTCATGTGTCGGTTCCTTATGCGCCGCCCAGGATCAGTGAGTGCCAGCAGACACAGCCCTCTCCAGCCCTACACACCCTTCACAGGAGGGCATGTCCAGCCCTTTTCACCCCGCGCACCTCATGACCCACAGCAGCGCCACGGTTGCGGTGATGATGAGCGGCGCCACCAGCGCAGTGCCCACCTCGGCCGCCGCCTGGTCCGCCGCGTCCGAGGCCAGCGACAGCAGGCACGTGGGGCTGAACACCTGCGAGGTGCAGGAGGGCGGCAAACCGGGGGCCGTGATAGAGTGCCGATTGGCGCGCTACACAGCAATCAGCAGTCGGCGCCGTGTGGCAGCAGGCAGGTGGGAGGGCAGCAAATGGAAGGGCAATGCTTACGTGCAATGTACAAGACACTTCGTGTGTGTCGTGGTGCAGGTGCCTGTCGTGCACCCGTGCCGTACACCCTGCCCAACGCTGCGGTCCCCTGCGGAGGCACGCCCCAACCTGGTGCCGTACATGCCGTACGCGTGTTTCATCGCCATAATTTACCGCTGCGCTTCAGCCACACCCCCACCTGCTTTACTGCTCCGGTGAGCACCCCAAAGATGCCCACAATGACGGCGATGGGCTCGGGCCACTGCAAGCGGGTGCACCGCAAAATAATTTATTATTTATACTGCGATATTACATTATTGGGGGGTGCAACGGAACGGAACATGGTCGGTCGTGCGAGCCGCGCGCAGGTTTGCAATGCGTACACAACGTATAGGTGCGAACAGAACGGTGACAGGAGGGGTTGGCCCTGTCCTGCCCAGCGATGCACTCGGGCAACTGCGGGGCACGAGGGGGGTCAAGTGCGCCGAGGAGGCGCAGCGCGCAACTAATCGAGTGCAGAGCTTAACCAGTGACAGTACCGTAACGAGGGGTCAGCCCTGCCCCGCACTTTATGCCGACCAGCACTCACGTTGATGTTGAAGCGCGTGTTGACGACGCATAATATATGATGCATAATAATCTGCCGCATAATATATGACGCCTATCATATATTATTACTTACGTTGATGTTGAAGCGCGTAATGATGACGTAGTACTGGCAGTGCACGATGAGCACCTGGGGCGGTGGAGGGAGGGGGGGCCCGGGGGAGGAGAAGGAAGCGGGTTAAGTGATGGACACCGGGGGTCGTGTCGATACGGTAGCACACAGCGAACCGGGGGGCGCAAACGCTGCTGGGTGCGGTGCCACCGCTCCATGTGATCCTGCGCTGACTTTAGTCTTACTGTACTACTTGCTTTCGCGCAGTGGTACCCCTACCTCGATGATGTCCCCCACCGCCAGCTCCTCGTCCTCCGTGTAGTCGGCCCAAACAGTTGTGTGCTAACCCACGGCAACTTCGCGTGTGTTGACAAACACCGTTGACCCACCCCACCACCACCCTGCCCCCGTACCTTGATGATGTCCCCCACCGCCAGCTCCTCGTCCTCCGTGTAGTCGGCCAGGAAGGTGAGCAGCACGGTGACCAGCGCGGCCACGATGTTGGCCACGAAGAACACCACGCTCAGCAGGATGACCACGGGGCGCGAGGAGCAGCGCTCGCACTCGAAGTCGGCCTTGGCTGCAAGGGAGGGGTACGGGTAATCGCAAAGCGGCAGAATTGGTGAACCGGAAACGGTCAGCCTGCGGAGGGCGAGGTTAGCGGCAGGCTGCAGGGGGGATGGGAGGCACGCCCACAGGGCAGGGGCGGGACGTGCACCACTATCAGCAGGCAGGCGTTCCACGCCGGTACCATACATGTGGAGGGCAGCGCCTGATCCAGAGGCCCCCAGCGAACCCACATGCGTACAGCCGGCCGCCCGCCGCCGTGCAGGTGCCGCACAGGTTGCCCCCGTAGCCCTCGGAGCACTGTCGGGCCATGTAGGAGGCGGGGTGGTGTGGCGGCAGACCCCACAGCACGCAGGCCGTGTTGGGGTCGTAGGTGCCGTCGGGCTGGGCGCCGGGGGCGGTGGGGAACAGCGTCGAGTTGTTGTCCAGCACGCTGCGGGGTGGGGGGGCCAGGGACCAAGGTGGGGGCATGGTGGTGGTGTGGGTTAATGGTGTGGGTTAACACATGCCCAATTGTTGTCCAGCACGCTGCGGATGGGGGCCAAGGACCAACGTTCGGTCAAGACCACACAGCAGACTGCGGGTCAGTTGACGCATGCAAACGCCGGGGCCTCGGGGCTCGGGCGACAGCAAACAGCGTGCGGTGAAGACCGCATGGCACGCTGCAGAGCGCACCACGCAGGCGGCGGCATGCGGAGGGGGCACAGGGCGCAGGATCGGCACGAGAGCGACGGCGGTTCATGTCCACGTGCCCAGGCCAGCACCACTGCATCCCCGCGCCCTGCACGCAAGCGGCAGCCGCAGCGATCCCCACCCCTCATCGAGGGTTACCCGCAGCGGTCCCCCAGCAGCTCACCTCTGTGCGTACGCCGTGTAGTCAAAGTGCAGCGGCTGCGCGTACCACCAGGCCTGGCAGCTGCGGAGCAACTCCTGCAGGGGGGAAGGGGGGGAGGGAAGGCCGCACGGTTCAGACCAGGGCAAGGGATGGGCCGTGGGGGACCACCAGGCCTGGCAGCTGCGGCTGCGCAATCCGCGGGGGGGGCGCAGGAGGCGCGGGCCGTAAGCCAGCTTGAACTTTTATGTACTTGCCACATAGACACTGCCGGGCCGTCGCCTGTGGCCTTGCTTTGCTGCAAAGGCCTCCACCGTCCAAAACTCCCCGCATGCCCCATGCCGCACCCACCTGCGCCTCCGCGTCCCCGTCGCGGCACGCCTGCGAGTTCTGGCAGGGAATGAAGTAGTCTGAGTTGGCCGCCGAGTGCCAGGCGCCCTCCTGCGGGAAGATGACGGCTCCCCCGGGGCACTCGCCCGCCAGGGGGCAGGGGTAGCACTGCGCGCCGGACGGGGGGACGTAGCCGCACACGCCGCTGCTGTCCCTGAAGCGCTCGGACACGTCATCGGTGTCCTGTATGAAGGCGTCGTGCGTCAAGGTCGGTTAGACGCGTGTAAGGGCACACGGTACTGCGTCACAGACATTGGTACTCCTTTGGAGCAGGAGCCAACAGGTTGCCTCTCCAGCCCATGTGGGCCTGTTGCTGCATGCCCGCAAGTGGGTGCCCCGCCTTCCAGCCCCCTCCGGTGCCCAGGCAAATCGGCCCATCCGTCAACCACTGGCTGCAAGGACTGCCAGCAATGGACGCAGCCACCAACGGGTCCGCCTGATTCCACGCACCGCCATTGCCCACACGCTAGCCCACCTCCCACAGGCTGTATGTGAGGCCGCCGCAGGCCTTGCAGCCGTATCCGTTGTTGTCGGCCGGCACCTCGCCCACGTGGCAGGGGGGCACGGACACGGCCACCTGGAGCGCGGGGATCTGCGGCAAGCGCGTCGCAGCGTTGCAAGTTTAGGGTATGTCGCGTTTCCGTGGTTCAAGTGTGTGACCATGTCCCGCCTACACCCATCGGGCCGTCCTGTTACCCTGCTTGCTTCTGTGCCAACACGTGCGTGTGATGGGAAGCGGGCTTGAAGCGGGTCGCTAGAAAGGCCGGATCCGGACCTACCGCATCCGGGAATTCCGTGTCCAGTAGCCTGAAGGTCAGGCGGTAGTCCTCGCCCTGGGGGGGTCGGGGTGGCGCGTAACGGCGTCAGTTGTTGTGGCGGTTGAAGCACAGTAGTTGCCCCTTCAAGCACAGCACCAGGTACGCACGACACCGAGGCGGTCCCGCTCTCCCGCACTGCCAAGGCTCGTGGCAACGCACTCGCCTTGAGAGCCTGCAGCCTCAGGCCTGTCAGGTTGGCCACGCCTCCGTATACGTTGGCCTCTTTAGTCCCCAGCAGCTCGGGCTCGGGCGGGCACGAGGTTGCCGGTACAGCCCGGGGCTGCAGCTCCGCGACCAAACGGCCCATCGACGAGCTGGCGCGACCATCTGCAATGTCAACGCAGCAATAAGATATCGTCTGGCCATTGGCTAAGCGCGCGGTAACTCGAACAAAGGAGCATGGACTGCCGACAGGCAGCTGACCTTGGTTGCAAGAGTACGTGCATTTTAAGACGTGAAACTTAATTCCATGTGTTACTTTTCTCTTCCCTTGCGCGTCGAGGGGAGCCTCCCGTCCTCCGTACACTTTGGTTTCACCCTGGTCAGCCCTGCCGCCCCAGACCCTGAGACTGCAGGATCCCGTCCGAAACACATAGCCCGGACCAGAATGCCCGGACCAGACGCCCGTAGGCACTCAGCACAAGACACCACTCACCCTTGGCCACCTGTCCCAGCGCGTCCAGCAGCTCAAAGTTGAGCCCCATGGAGCGACCGGACTCCGCCGTCAGGTGGTAGCGCCACACCTGCAAACGCACACAGCATAGGTAGGTAGGTAGCTGCGGCCATAGGTACACGCATACTGGGTAAAGGGTCGCGTGAACGTCGTTTTGCAAGCCTGGGACCCATAACTGCCCACACACAAACACTCTAGGAGTCGCGGAAGCTTTTCACCCCACCGCCACACGCGCGGCACACAGCACGCCGTTGATAGTCCTTACAAGCAGCGGCACCACCCAGCCCACACCTTGTTCCTGTCTCTGAAGCCTGAGCCACCAAATCCACGGCACGCAACATGAGTGGGTAAGGCAAGCAGCAGGGGAGCTCCCCTCAGCAGCACCAGGCCACTCACCGACATGGTGGTGTCCTGCCGCAGCTCCGTCCAGCCCTGCAGGTACGGCCCCCTGGCCAGCGGCTCCGTAAGCGCGGTGGTGCTGTTGCCGATGCGCACCACGGCAGAGGCAGCAGGCAGCAGCACCACACCGTTGGTGGGCAGCGCGGAGAGGCTTGTGGATGGGGACGAGGAAGAGGTGCTGTTGGCGCCCGCTGCTGCTGTGGTGGCGCCCGCGGTGTCGCTGCCGACGCCTGCACGTGGGTTACCGGTACCATAGGGGCACGGGGTGGTAGGTAGGAGTGGTTGCACTGGACACAGGTAGGAGTGGTGAAGCTGGACACAGGTAGGAGTGGTTAAACTGGACACAGAAACGTACGGCAGGCATAGAACCCCGCCCATCCCTGTGCGAGCGCCTGCCTACGTGGCAACCACGATACCATGTACAGGTGGCACGGCACAGAGCACCACTGCCGCCGCAGGCCGCACAGTCCCCTCTGTGATCTTTCCATCGACGCCTTCCTTACTCTCCTACCTGGCAGCCAGAACACGGTGTCCGCCTTGAGCAGGCGCGGCGTGACGCCAATGAACTGCCCGTAGCCCCTCTGCGGGAGAGAGGTTAGGGGACACGGCAAGGCAAGGCACGGCATGTGAGGGAACCGGCCGTAGCCCCGCGATCGGCTTGGTGGTCGTGAGGTGCCCATTAGGTGACTGCACATGGTACTCGTGACCTCGCTCTGCTGCCTATCTGAAGGGCGCAGGGGGGGCTCCGGGGCAGGTTGGTATGGGCCAACGCTCCAGGTGGCAGACATGCATCAGATGTACGGCAGGTGCTGCTCGGACGCCAAACGACACTGGGATCACAGCGACCGACCTTGATGTTGCTGCTGGTGGCGTTGCTGGCAGCTTCAAGCAGCTTCTGCTGCTGCTGCGCCTCAGCGGCGGTGGTGTTGGCGAATTCCACAGCGTTGGGGGCCACGCATGCGGCCAAGCTCTGGGCGGCGGCGAAGGCGTCGAAGGCTGCGGGTTGCAGAGTCAAGGGTGGGAGTCAAACGGGAAGGAGGTTTCGGACTGTGGCACAAGACGCTTTGCATAATCAAAGGGCGTACGTAAAAAAGGGGGCGTACGGAAAAAAGGTTGATTATGGTAGATGGCACGTGGAAATAATAGTGCTGCCACGCAATGACTTTATGCGACCGTCCAGCGGAGGGCAGGTGCGTGCCGTGGCGGCAACCCACCTGCCGCAATGAGCGGCTCCAGGTGGTCTGCAAAGGCGCGGTCCTCGCCATTGGAGGGCCGTGCCGCCAGCCCCGGCGCAGGGGGCGCATCGGGCCCGCAGTCCAGCACCAGTCCCTCGGGTCGGGACATGAACATGGTGCCGCCGTTGGCGTCGGCCGCGTTGGAGGAGAAGGAGGGCCTGCGGGTAGGCCGTTGGGCGCATGCTGCATGAGTGATGGCAACCAACGGAGTACGGTCACTGCACATGCAGGTGAGTGGTGGAAGGAGTGAGGCAGAAGATTGGGCATTTGACATTTTATGTTACATTCCAGGTGGTGTGGCCACACGATCCTTACTGGTCCCGACCACACCTTGGGCCTCGGAGAGGCTGGGGATTGGGCCTCGGAGAGGCTGGGGATTGGGCCTCGGAGAGGCTGGGGATCAATAGTCGCAACCCAGCGCTGCAAGACCAAGCCCCCCACCCCGTGCGAGCCACGCGGCCCTGAGCTCCGCACCGTACCGTAACCCTTTAAATGACCCCCGCTTCCACCTACCACGCTAACTTACTCACCTGTCCCGCTCTAGCAAGTCCCGAGCCCCCCACACGTGTGCAAGAGCACACACAGAAAGGCACTCGCATGTCCAGGAGCAAGAGAAACGCCTCATCCCACCCACCTGTGCAGCACGAAGGCGGGGCAGCCCGCCGCCCTGCGTGCCGTGGCGTTGGCGAGCTGCCCGCCCAGCAGCCCCAGGGTGGCGGGCAGCGCCAGGGCAGCGGGCCGGAAGGGGAATGTGCTGCCTGGTCCGGGGCGCTGCCCAGCTGCCATCGCTGCGGCATCGTCGCTGGGGGTCCACGACCAGCCGGCGTTCTGTGGTGGCGTGCGGGGAAAGGGATGGTGAAACAGCAGACCGGCAATCGAAAATTTGGGTTGAGCGCGGTGCAAGTGCGGTGCGAGTTGAGTCCAACTACCACCGTACCAGTACCTCGTCCGTGTGCCGACCTAGCTACCACCCCTCAGTGGTATGGCATCCCGCCATCACACCAGTGTTGCCCAGAAACGCCCGGCACCGTCCAACAGCCAAGCAACCTACCGTGCAGCTCGAGTCCACCAGCACCGCTCCGCCCTGCACTGACGCCCAGTTGTTGGTGAAGGGACTGGAGGACAGCAGGGCAGCAACACGGCCGCTGAACCACAGCGCGCCGCCGTAGCCCTGGGGTTCGGGGGTAGCCGGATAGAGGCGGGAAAAGGTGGTGAAGGAATGACCGGTACAGGTCTGGCAAGCAGAGAAGGAGTTGTTGGAACGCCTCCGGCTGCTACGCCACCGTGTACACTGTAGCCTTGTAGCAGTTGATACATGGACCGGCTCGGTACGTGAAGCCCCGGCAGGTCGGAGTGCAATGGCAGGTCAGCACAGTGGACGGCGCGAACAGCAATCAACATGTTGGTAGTGGGCCCCACAAAGAAGGCCACGCAAATACCGGTACGTCTAGGTAGACCCGTCGTTGCAGACGCAACGAAACGAAGCCATGTGCAGACCCACATTGCCGTTTCCTCCGGAGGTGCCGTTGGCGCTGTTGCCCCGGAAGGTGCACGATAACACCACAGCTGCGGTAGCCGCCTCAGCAGTGGGCACAGCCGCACCTCCCTTGCCGCCACTGCTGCCGCTGCCGGCAGCCGCCTCCTTCCCGCCGCCGCCCACAAACACTGCACCGGCGCTGTTTGCCGTGTTGTTGGCGAACGTGGCGTCCGACAGCAGCACGGTGGCGCAGCCGTTGGCCGCCAGCGCGCCGCCCACGCCGTCCGGGGCCGCGTTGAAGGACAGGGAGGACGCTGGGCCCACCACTGCCAGCTCGCGGCAGCCGGAAGCCTGAGGCACAGCAGGCGGGTGGACAATGGTGTTACTGAGGCAGTCTCAAGAACTCATACCACGGCCAGCTGGTGGACGCCAGAGGCCCGCGAGAGCATGTCAGGGTGGGGAACAGCGTTACCCTATCTACAATACCCAATCCGCGACAACCACAGGCCTGTGAACACGCCAGAATGGGAACAGGCGTACTCTATCTTCAGGTCCTAGCGCATGCTTCAGCGGAACCGAGCTCTGGCCAATCGTCAACGGGGCAGGATGCTACTGTACTTTGCGACATTTCTCTCCGCATCACACACCTGGATGGCACCCCCGTCCAGCTCGGCGCTGTTGCCGCTCCACGTGGCGTCGACGGCCAGCAGCGTGGCCCCCTCACCCAGCGACAGGGCGCCGCCCGAGCCGGCCGTGTTGTTGGCAAAGGAGGAGGCCTCCAGGTATGCCTGCAGGCGGGGTGCGTGCATGGCACAATGGAAAGATGGGATGATGCCGCCGCAGGTTGATAGCGTGGTGGTCCCCGTAGGCATGCGGTGCTGCGGACATGGGACATGGCAGGCACGCCACACGCTTGGAGCCAGCTAGTTGCAAGGAAGTCGTGGGGGGCAGACAGAACTCGGTGTTGACGGCTGCACTCGTGTCAGCGGCATGCGCATGCGCACTGCACCCACCTTGAAGCCGCCCTCCTGGCTGCCTACGTGGATGGCGCCACCGCTGCCCCACGGCACCGCGTTGGAGGTGAAGGCGCTAGACAGCACGTGCACCTGGGGAGAGGGTTGAGAGTCAAGGGCAAGCCTCAGCCACGGAGGCAAAGGCGCCGGCAAGCACGTGCGGCACGGGTAAAGGAATGCCTGGACACACGCTGTGCGAGTTGTAAGGTGCCGTGTTGCTCATGCTCGTCGGATCCAAAAGCGCTCAAATACCGCGGTATACCTTATGCCCACTCCCCTACCAACCTGCACGCCGCCCGGCACCATTCCGCCCTGCAGCATGGGTAGCACCGCAACGCCGCCACCGCCGCTGCCGCCTGTCTGGCTGGACGGCTGGCCGGTGACCCTGTTGCCCTCGACCTGCAAGCGTCGTGAAATGTGCGCTCAGGTCACGTACCAATCACAGGCAAAGCTGCAGCAAAGCGAAGCAACACACGTGGCGGCTGACGGACTTCCCCGTGTTGCTGCCCGCTAGCTCTAACCTATGCCGCCCCCAGTCCCAGCAGCCAACCACCGTGCACCCTGCCTCTCACCTTGACCCCGTCCAGCACCACGTCCCCTGACCCGCCGTCCACGTGCAGCCCGCCACCCGCCACAGCCGCCTGGTTGCCGTACAGCTCCCACCGCACGCCCAGCACGCCCACGCCGGACGCCATGGCCAGGCCCACCAGCACGGCAGGGTCGTCGGCGCACGACTCGGGCCACCGCTGGGCCTGCTGCAGCCGCCGGCGGGAGGCCAGGCCGATTGCATCGCTGCTGCTACCAATATAGCTGCAGCCGGTACTGCTGCCGACACTGCCACCGGTGTTCCTGCTCGTGAGGGCAGCCCTGCGGGTCATCACAGGCTGCAGGACGCGCTCGGCGACCAGCCCACGCAGCAGCCTCTGGCCGGGCTCCGACATCCCGGCGAAGGTGCCCAGGAGTAGCGCCCCCGTGCCGTTGCTGACGGCGGTGGGGAAGCTGCTGCTGCCCGCCCGCGGCACGGCAGGCTGCAGGCTGGCCGCCCCGCCCCGTGTTGCCCGGTTGTCGGTAAAGCGTGTGCCGTTGGTCAACAACAGCCGGCAGCCGTCTACCCGCAGGCCGCCGCCCGAGGCGGAAGCACTGTTGCGCTCAAAGGCTGGCCCCAGCACCTGGGCCAGGGTGTTGCGGGTGAGGTAGGCGCCTCCACCGGTCGTCGCGCTGTTGTCGCTGAAGCTGCCGCCGTACAAGAGCGCGGTTTCGCTGTTGAACACCGCCACCCCGCCGCCAGAGCCCTGGGTAGCAGAGTTGTTCCAGCACTGGAGCTCACCCAGGATGATGGTGGGCGCTGAGGCGTACGCGCCGCCGCCGTCGCCGCGGCTGCCGGCCGCGTTGGAGGTGAAGTGGCTGTTGGTGACCACGATGCTGTCCCCTGGGACGTTGGTGGTGAGGAAGAGCGCGCCGCCGTGGAAGGAGACGGCGGTGTTGTTTGTGAAGGTGCTGTTGGTCAAGGCCATGGCGCACTGCTGGGCCGAGACGGCGCCGCCAGAGCCGCCCGCGAGGTTGTGCTCAAAGGTGCTGCCGTTGAGGACGGCCGGTCCCAGGCAGCTGGCTGCGGAGATGGCGCCGCCGTTGAGGTCCCTGTGGGGAGGCAGGCATGGGCAGTATAGTGTGCAACAAGGTGAATTTCAGTCTCTACACGGCTTGCTAGGTAAACGAGGAGCCTTCAGCGCAACTGCACCCCATGCCCCGTGCCCCATGCCGTTTCTGGACCTGTCTGTGCCTCGCTCTTTCCCAACATGAGACGCTCCCGGCCTCCCGCACAAGCTTTTCAGTGTATCACAAGTTTTCGGCCTCCCATTTGGCTTGGCCCACAAATACATTACGGTACGCCATGCGCCGTCTACGTGTCAAGCCTCCATCCCCATGCAAGGCGTTCGTGCCCGTGCACCGGCACTGCCCCACGCCCCATCGCCGTGTTTACAGTACGGCAACCCGTGCCGTATCCTCGTGACTCGTCTCCTTCCCCATGCAAGGCACCCACCATTGGTCGTTGGCCCGCTCGCGCTCCCCCCGCGCCACGTTGCTGCTGAAGGTGGTGAGCTGCACCTCCAGCGTCGACTGGTCAAGCCACAGCGCGCCGCCGCTGGTGTTGCCGGAGTTGCGGTTGAAGGTGCAGCCGTCCAAGTACACCTGGCGCGAGGGCACACGGTAGAGGGCACAGTCAACCATTTCAAGTACACGAGTTGCCCCGTTGTAGCAGCCCTAGCACTTGCCGGGTTCCTGGCACCCTACGCCACTGGCACCAGCCTGGGCAAGAAGGAGCAGTCAGGGGGTTGAACGGGGAATTGGTGGAGGTTCCTGGCACTCACAAAGTGGGACTCTAGCCACGTGCTGCACGTACCCTGAGCCTCTGGTACTCTTCGTCTGTCACATCCACGCCGTGCCTTGTCGTGGCACTGCGGCGGCCGCTTGGGGCGCACGTCCTGCCCTTGAGCGCCTCCACCGAGGATGACAACGCCTGTAAAGACAGGCAGGCAGACAGACAGACAGACAGCGGGACGGCCAAACGTTTTCAGCCGGGGATGAGGCTCCTTTCATGTGCCAAGGATTTGGCTGCTTGGGCTTTGCTCTCAGCCAGTCCGCACTCCCGGCCCCGCACAGGCACCCGCCACCACCCCCACCTCCACACCCGGGCCCGCTCCACCCCCGCCTACCTCAATCATGGGTACTTCCAAACGGAACAGGTAACAACACACTGCATGCGCGCGCGCCCTTCCCATGACGGCCCCTCCTCGTTCTCATCCTCCGGCTTCCGCAACCCCAAACCGCCCTTTTGCCCACTGCAAACACTATACCCGGGATATGCATCCCCCCACCCCCACCACACGCGCACGGCAACCTCTGCAGCCCTGCACCCACAGCAGTCAGGTTTGGAGACAGTGGCCGCGATGCGGTGCCCTCACCAGGACGGTGCATCCCTTCCTTTCAGCCACGTTGCCCTCAGGGCGGCAGCCCTGACCCCACCTCGGCGGCCTCCGTTGCCCCAAACGTCTACCTAAGGCATTGACATGTAGAATCCCAGTAACACAAAACTGCATGCCCGCGCTCCCTCACCATTACTGCGCCGCCCGTCCCCTCCGCCACGTTGTCCTCGAAGCGGCAGCCCTGGGCGTGCAGCCCCGCCAGGTTGAGGAACACCGCGCCGCCGGCGCTGTTGGCCCAGTTGCGGGTCAGGTTGGTGTCGGTCGCCTGCGTGCGCGCCGCAACACGCAGGGGCGGGGCAGCAGGTCAAACACACGTGCATGCCGCAGGGGTGGTCCGCTAGGACGAACTGACAAGCCCGGGTGGCTGGTACACCTTTTGGGCGGGCGGACGTTACAGCCCTTGGCACGCCTGCGTGGGCGTGTATGCTTGCATCATGCGTGCCCCGTCAACCAATAGCACGTAAGCGCGACGTGCATGCTTGCAAAATGCGCACCCCTTAACCAACAGCACGTTCGCGCGCACCTGGAAGAGGAGTGCGTCGCACTTCTCCTGGGGGGTGATGGTCACAGCGCCGCCGGTGTCCTGCGCCTCGTTGCCGTCGAAGCGCGACCCTGTGACGTCCAGGTTGCACCTCCGCACCCACACCGCGCCGCCGCTGCGGCACACGCAGCAAGCCGCAACGCAGGGCATGTGGGACAAGGACGCACCGCTTGGTGTGCAGTAGGCGGTCAGGGTACGGTGCGGCACGGCATGGTACGGTATGGTACGGCACGATACCGTACGGTACAGTACAGGGTACAGTACGGTACGGCACGCTAGAGAGCGAGAGGCTATCTGCGCACATAGGCATTCGGAAATCCATCGCCTCCAGCCCTCGCATACCGGTATTCCACCCAAAGCGCTGCATATCAGCACCCTGCTACAGCCCACCCTGCATGCTTGCAGCCATGGCACACTCCGCGGTTCCTCGTACACTGTCGGCTGCCCTGCCCCCCGGGCCATGGCCCAGTGCAAAGGATATGCCGCATGCCGCGTGCCACATGTCGATTGTCACATGCCGCGTGCCGCATGCCACGTGCCACATGTCGCATGCCACGTGCCGCGTGCCACATGCCACTGCATTCCACTACACCCCCTGGCCCGCCCCGAGCCCCAGACCCCAGGCCCACCTAAAGGCCCTGTTGAAGTCGAAATGGGTTCCACTGAATCGGACCACGGCGACCTCTGCCCCGCCCAGCTCGGTGGTGCTGGTGTTGGCACTACTGGCGGTAGCGTTCAGTTTCGGGCAGTCGGAGATGGCAACCGCGCCGCCAGATAGGGCAGTGCTGTCGGTGCGCTGCGGGAGACTGTTGCCGTAGAAGGTGCTGTTCGCAACCGAGAGCGTCCAGACACTGCTCCCCTGCATGGTGGCAGAAGGACACGGAAGGCGATCAGAGAGCGATCGGGAGCTTGCGGACAGCTGTACCGGTACTCCACGGCATCCCATTCACAACGGCGTGCCGCAACCATGCTCGACTGCCTACGGCCCGTACAGCTTACACGCCCCGTTCATGCCCCGTTCATCAGGCATGCCACTAGGGATCCCACGTGCCATTTCCACGTGCCTACTTTACCCAGCCTCGGTGCGCATGCATGCGCCCAGTAACACGCTCCCTTGCGCGGGCAGGCTGTGCCCAACTCACAAATATTGCGCCGCCCATTATGCGAGCCGTGTTGTTGTTGAACGTGCTTCCAGTCACTGTCGCCGCAAAGGTTGCCGCGTTCTGCTGCGCCTGGCTATCCACGCCGCAACCGCTTCTGGCCGCAGGGGTGAGCAGCGCCACCGCGCCGCCGTACCCGGTCGCACTGCCCACCAGAAAGCGGCTGTCCCGGACGTCGATGCTGCTGCCAGATACCGCAACCGCGCCGCCACTGCCGTTCCTGGCATGCGTAGACTCAAACGTGCAGTTGACAAGTGCAAGCGTGGTGGGAGCGTTCTGCTGCTGTGTGTAGATGGCACCGCCATCGCCCTGTGCAGAGCAGTTGGTAAAGGTGGTGTGGCTAACGCTTAGGCCGCCGCCGTTGTACACCACCAGCGCGCCGCCCGAGTCAAAACGCTGCGCGCCAAAGGCGTAACCGCCCTGGGTGTTGGTGAAGGTGCAGCGCGTTATGGTCGTGGGGGTGGTGGTGTTGGAGGCGTCAAGGAAGATGCCACCGGCATTGGAGACGGTGGTGTCGGTCAGCTGCAGGTAGGTGTGCTGGCCGATGAGGACGGGCGTGGTGATGGAGCCATCGCTGCTGCCAATGTCGCGAAAGCTGCAGCGGTCGATGGTGATGCTGGTGCCTGGGCCTGCAGCTGCTCCCCGTGACTGATCGGCCGGTGGGCTTGTTGACGTGCGGTCGCTGAACACCGCCACCACGGACGGCATTCTAGTCTTAGTCAGAGCTGTCAGGTTGCTGAAGTGGCAGTCGGTCAGGCTCACCACACTGGGTGTGCCACTGACGTCGATGACCGGGCGGTTGCCGGTAGCGGTGTTGGTCCAGTTGACACCCACGGCCGTGAAGGACGAATTGCCGGCCAGGACCACGGCAGCCCTGTTACCCGGCACGCGCCCGTCGGTAACGCTCAGGTTGGACAATGACACATGGCTGTCGCTTGCATCAAGCAGTGACCCAGAGCCCGTGTCATCCGTGTCAAAGACGCCAAGCCAGTACACGCTGCCCGACTCGACGCGGATGCCAGAGGAGTTGGTGATCCGGAGGACCTGCTGCAGCGGCGACTGAACGTGGATGTCGTCGACCACAAGGCTGCGGATGGTGATGTTGCTGCAGCCCATGAGCTCCAGCGGAAAGTCGTTCTGGCTCGGGTCGTTCAAGTCCTTCCTGAAGTATTTGATGTACCGGAACACAATCCGGCTGAAAACTACATTGTGGGCGTCCTCCAACCTGAGGCGATATCTGGTGCGCCCGTACAGCTGTGGTTGGAGCGTTGCGCTGCCTGTTGTCAACAAGAAGGCAAGCAAGGGCGCACTTGGGTTGAGAACTGTTGCATGCAGCATTTGCACAATGGCCCAAAGAGCCTCCACTGCTGAGGATCCGTGCCCCATGGTTTGCATCCTCGGTTTGCCCTCACCGGTACCCCTGCCCTACCCCGCCCCTCTGCGGTTGCCCCCCAAGCCCACCCCGCACCTCAACCCCCACCCACTCCTTCAGGCCAAAACTCCGTGTGTCAGTGGCGTCTGTCTGTCTGCCGTCTGTCATGCATTATGGTGCCCAGACACACCTTCTGTCCTCGTGTTATACATGTCCAAGTAGCTGGACTGCAAGGGGGACGGCGCTGAGGTGGCCACCTGGTCACCCCCTGTGCCGGCCTGGGCAAGCCGCCGGCGCCCAGCGGCAGCATCAGGGGGCGCCATGAGTATGTCCGGTGAGTTGGGTGTGAAGGGTTGCTCTGGGGGTGTCTGCGGCGACAGTGGGACCTTGGGTGGAGGCGGTGGGGACGCTGGCGGCTGTGGGGGTCTTGTCGGCGACACGGGCGGACTAGGGGGAGCGGGAGGTGGTGACGGGGGTGGCAACGGCGGTTGAGGGGGGTTGGGAGGTAGGGGTGGCGGTATCCCTTTGCCGTCCGTGCCAATGTGGAAGACAACTTTATCGCCGCTGCAAGATATGAAGCTACTTGTGGACAGACGCGCACGGCCGAGGTCGCTGGTGTCCACGGCCTCGAGGAGTATTTCGCACAAGGAGTCGCCATGTGCTGAACGAATAATAGTTGATATTAAGACCAGTAGGATTAATGTAAATCCTCGGTTCCGTGTGGAGTGACCGCACCACTCTCGCGGCAGTGCGGGCGAACAGAAGCTCCTCATTGTGTGATCAGAATAGCAAATCATAAACTCAACGGGCTTGGTTACTGACACAAACGAGCGTTTGCTGTTCCTTGCAGTCGGTAACTCATGATGTCGTGAGGTTGCAGCGGTCTACTCAAGCTGTTGTCCATGTAGGTGATTGATCAATACTTGTGTGCAAAGCAGCTAGTGCGCTCGCGTTTGGGCCAAGGCCCCTGTCGTGAAGGCTGGACCGCGCGGTTGGGCCTGGTGGGCGGTCGAGGAACACTGGCCCTCGCTCGCAAAACCTGCTTTCACACGGAGAGAAACATTCTATTTACTACTCGACAGTAGCCATGCTGCCTTCGAGCTGCTAATTGTAGTTCTCTCGTACTTGATCGGGACAGCGCAGTACGCATAACACTTTTGGGTGCACAGAGTACTCTGCAGGCTCTGTTGCTCTCCATTTGTGCTACTCTCCGCATCTGCGCCGTAGCCCGGTGCAGGGCAGGTCCCCAGTGGTTTGTCCCGGCTTCCGCCCAAGGCGTGTTGGTATCATAGCAGTGCACAACAGTGGTTGGAAAGGGCGGAGCAGTTGGCCTTTTGGACAAGGACTGGTGGGGCGTGGATGCGGTGCAGCAGTCAAGCCACAGGTGGTGTCGTCCGCTGGGCCTGCTGGCCCTGTGCTCCCCCGACCTGTGCATCGCTCGCTTTTGATGGAAAGGTTTTTTACTGTGCTGGTTGTGTCCGTCCCGCCATTGTGTTGTACGCTGCCCGGTGGCAACGCCCGTGGAGGCACCGTACCTCCCCACAGCGTCCATTGAACAACCAGGTCCCTCTGTCATGCCAATCTGTTTGAGATGGGAGAGGTGACTAGCGGAAGGCAGCACTGGTGCTTCTGACTTGGCAAAGGGCCCTGAGTATGTGTGCGTGTTGATGGGCTCTGGTGAACCAGCGGCGCTCCAGGGCAATGTTACATGCAGAGCACCGCCACATCTAACACTGCGGTACTGGTGGGTGCTGATTCGCCCCAAATGCAACCACGACGGCAAGGGATCCTGGTGCTGACCTGTCATTCTTGCGTGCCGGCTGTATTTTAAGCTTCCGTGGGGGTTTGAACTGACATGTCCAAGATGGGGCCTCTAGGGGTCCTACCACAAGCACACGCACACACGCACACAGACCCCAGGCAGTGCTTTGCTTTGAGACTAAGGGAGCACAAGGCCGGGCACGCACATAGGCTCCTTACCTGTAAACCTTTCCACAGAAAAAAAGGCTCGCAGGCTGCTGCCGTCGCCGCCCACGCACACCCTAGCGCTCAAGGCTAACCCGCGGGCTGAGTGCAAGCCTTTGCGGATACCCAGTTTATAACATAACACACTCAGCACGAATGGGGCAGCAACTAAGGCGTCCCTTGCCGTGAGGTGACCGCCCCTGCTGCCAACCTTGCCAGGGGGAAGGTTTGGGCCCAAACACCACCACATCCTACGTGCAGGGAGACGAAACGGTGACGCCTTCCAGCAGGGTTGACGCTTCAACACTACGTACGGTACTATCACATATGCATGTCCACACAAGTGCATGTGTACTGGCCTTTCGCGCTGGGCAGAGCCTGCCGCGGAGGGGAGGTTCGAGCGGGACCGAGAGTGCTTCCGAGTTTGCCGTACATGGGGCCCGTCGCGCCTAGGCCTTTCGCATGTGGGACGGTAAGAAATATCCTTACCCGACAGTCATCATGGCTTTCAACTAAGCCCTAACGTTTGTAGCTGTCGCCCTCTCTTTTAGGTGTTAGGCAGCAGCAAGGAAGGATACCCGGGGGTAGGCGCGAAGGACTCGGCCGGCAGTACCTAAATAGACGGTTATAATAAGTGGAAGAGCAGCGTAGCAAGCTGACCTTTACCGTGCAAGGGCGACAACACAAATAAATGGCCCGCCTGGGAACTTCTGGCGTACTGCTTGCAGCGGTGCTTGCCCTATGGTGAGACAAACGTTTCAAATGAATGAAAGCAGCCAACGTGGCTCCCAGTGCCAAAGGAACAGGCCAGGTTCTCACCCTACCTGGGTTGATGTTCGACACATGAACACAGGGTGCCGTTGGAAGTCGTCGAGGCGTCCACAAAGGACACCTTTCCCTACTGCGAATGCAAGCGATCGTTGAGACTCAGCCGCTTTGGCGTAGATTCTGAGGTTGTGCGTCATGAAGACAAGTTTTGCTTCCGGCTTCGGGCATCCGCCACGTGCGCCAGGCCCGACGACGAGTGCTGCCAAAAGGGCAACACCGTCACCAAGTTCAAAATAGACATCAGTGAGTAGCTGTGCTTATTGTATGGATGGCTTTTCCGAGTTTACCGATCTCCCACAACTCCCCCGCCTCAACGCCACACTCCGAGTGGTCGCCCTTGTGCGTACCGGGGAAGCTTTGCTGTGGCTTCCTTCCAACGAGTCACCTTCCTACTGACGCTGCACCCCGCTTGCCCGCAGACCCCTCCTGCCTCCGCACCACCTACGAGGACTATGTGGGCAGGTCCCTAGACGCCCTGAGCCCAACCAAGGGCCTGGTTCGGCTGGAGGCGCAGAAGCCCACCAACACGTCCTCCAAGAGCACAGCCATTCTGGTGGTCAAGCCCGAGGCCCCGTGGCCCGCCGACTACGCGGACGGCCTGCTGGTGTGCTTCCAGCACGTGCACGGACCGTGCACCACCCCGGAGCAGCTGTGCGCCGCTGACCCCACAGACCCAGACGTGGGCTGCAGGGTGGCTCTGTTCACCAACGGCTACAAGTGCTGGTGCGTTTGGGTGGACCGGTAGCGGGGGCGCAGTGCCGGCGCTGTACGGGCAGCACTGTAGTGTTGCTGTAGTCAAGCACCATAGCACATGGCACGTCTGACTGTGTGCTTCTGTGTCTTGCCCCTTGCCCACTCGCTGCCCGCAGCCCCATCAGCGGCACCAGCAGCGGCTCAGGCATCAGTGCGCGGGCCACCCCAAGGCAGCCGCCCAGCCCGCCGTCCTCTTCCTCCCCCTCGCCCTCCATCCCCACTTCGCCCTCCCTCCCCGCCTCACCCTCCCTCCCCGCCTCACCCTCACAGCCTTCCACCTCACCTTCCCTGCCCTCCCCCTCGCCCTCCCAGCCACCCGAATCACCCCAGCCCGACAGCCCGTCCTCCCCTCCGCCTGCCTACCCACCCGCTCATCCACCAGCAGCTCCCGCCTATCCCCCCGCCTACCCTCCCCACTCTCCATTCCCGCTTGCTCCCAGCCCCGCCTATCCCCCCAACCCGCCATCGCTCAGCCGCCCCGCCGCCCCTTGGACTCCCCAGCCCCCCGGCTTCCCTGAGCCCCCGACCGAGCCGTCCAGCCCGCCCAACGTACCTCCGCCGCCTCAAGGTACGAACTCGCACAATAGCTTTCATTTGCGCTGCACCTTGGTCGGGATACCGGTGTGAGACATGTTGGTGTCAACGAGAGTACGCTACGACCGTTTGCTGAATCCCACAAGCACTTAATACACCTCGCGCCTCACCTGACCGCCCGCAACCTCCTGTGCAGAGCCCAACACGGTGCTGGTGGACCCGGCGGACGGCTCGCGCTGCCTGACCGTCACAGGGCGGCGGCTGGTGACCGGCGCGCGCGTGTGCTTTGACACGTGTCAGCCCAGCACGCCGCGGGACGAGCAGGTGTTCCAGTTCGTGCGCTGCCCGGCCGGCGGCAGCATCCTGTCGGTGACCCAGGGCGGGCAGGACCTGTGCGTGGCGTTCAGCGCCTCGGGCCAGGGCCTGCTGGCGGAGTGCGATTGTGAGGACCCCTCGCAGGTGGTTGGCTTCGACGGCTCGACCTACGTGGACTCCGTGGCCGGGCCCCGCGGCACATGCAAGGTCGTGCTGGGCGACGGCGATTCGCAGCGCTGCCTTGTGCCCAGCAGCTCCTGCACGGCTCCCTTGCTGGGCAACTGCACCGCTCCACGTGCCACCTTCCAGTGCGTTCCCACCAGCGGTGAGCGCTTGGGAGAGGGTGCACGTGTACATGTTGATAGGGGCTGTACACTTCCTGTCTGCAAGATCAATGGCCGCTCAATGCACAAATGCGCATGTCCGCTCGTGATCTCAACCCCAGACCAGCCTTGACAGGTTCCCTTTGCCCTCATCCTCCTCCGCTGTGCTCCCCGTGCCCCTGGGTGCACAACTGAGACGGCCGCGGCTCCTGCATCACACCCGCCATACTACCTTGCCCTGATCGATGGCCCCTCTCATCGCGCCCTTCCCATCGTACGTCCCCTCGCAGTGCGTCCCCCGCGGCCCTGGGTGCACATCCGTGACGCCCGCGGCTCCTGCCTCACGGTGGGCGGCGTGGCTGCGGGCTCTCGGGCTGCCCTGGCGCCCTGCGGGGCGGAGGCCGGCGACAGCGGCAGCGGCCCCAACGACCGGCAGCAGTTCCTCATCACCTCCTACGCCGCCGAAGACAACACGGGTTACCCCTCGTGAGTTGTTAACGCACAGCGCTGTCCTGGCATGCATGCGAGCCAAGCCCCAGCGTCCGAGAGCCGTGCATTGTGTGTTCAGAGCCTGCATCCTGGATCGACTGACGTGCTTGTCCAAATGCCACGCAGGTTCCGCCTGCTGTCCCGCGCGGGCCTGGCCCAGCGCAGCCGCCGCCTGTGCCTGGGGGCCGCGGCTGTGACTGCGCCCGAGGGCAGCCCCCGCAACGGCCCCCTGGAGCTGCAGCCCTGCAACCGCCGCGTGGGCACCCCAGCCAGCCGTGAGGCGCTGCAGGCCGTGCTCTTCGGCCGCACGCCTCTGGGCGGGGACCCGGTGGTTCCCCTCGAGGCCCCCTCCGGCTTCGTGACCCTGGGCTTCCCAGCAGCGGGGGCCAGCTGCTCCTACTCTGTGGGCGCCTGGATGTCTGACAGTGTGCTTGGCGGCGCAACCGAGTACCCCATCCTAACCGCCAACTGCACGGGCCGCGTGGAGCAGGTTTTCCTCATCGGACCAGGTACGACAATTTGACGGCTGGGACAGTTCGGCCGTGGTCAGCTTGTGTGGCGTTGTGTGGGAACATCGGTCCAGGCAGGGCCGCATCCCACAGATAGCCCCTTGCTTGCTGCCCGTTTGCCATCTTTGCTGGCCATGGTCTCCCCCGTGTCCAAGACTCTCGATTCCTCCTCTCCCATCCTGCCCTTCCCACCACGCAGGCCCCGACACCTGGTCCCTCCCTCCGCCTCCGTCGCCCGCCCGGCCGCCCTCCCCGCCCCCCCCTCCCCCCCCCCCCCCCCCCCCCCCCCCCCCCCCCCCCCCCCC
>VFQN01001438.1_pt1 | contig 39879 bp, 63 predicted proteins | sample 3512371 | NCBI WGS metagenome assembly VFQN01 (sample SAMN10412370, study PRJNA504923) | tailings metagenome | isolation source: Replicate 2 from Balatoc abandoned mine | place: Philippines: Itogon, Benguet | collected 2017-08-28
TGGCGGCATTGCTCTTTTCCGGTCAGCGGTATGGCATTAGTGGCAGGGCCACGTGAAGCCCCCAAAGCCACCGCCAAGCAACACGTTGTGCTGTTGAGCACAGCCTATAACCTGGTATCGTGTATTGCCACGTGTTAAGCAAACGGCACGAGCCTTCACGTGTCAGCCCGAGTGATGGCAAGCAGCCCTAGAGACTGCAGCACCCGGCTCGCCCACTAATTGCACAAGGCAGCATGCCCACGTGCCGAAGCCACAAGCAAGCTGCAGCGCCAGCCCGTTGCTAGCACAGGTGTTTCACCTTGGCCCCCGTGTACCGTACCCAGGCACGTGCCTCGCGCTGTCCATGCCCACGCACGTACCGCTCCCCATGTGTCCTCCACCACACCCTACCCCGCCTCCCCCGCGGGCTGTGCTCGACGCACATCACCCCGCACGGCGCAAAGCTCCACCCACTCTCATCGCACGACCTGCACCCACCCACAGACCCGGAGTCCTACCTTTGCCGCCACGTGTGCGGGCACGGGGCTCTCCGTGTCCCTGGGCGCCATGCCCACGCTGGTGCTGTTGGCCAGCACGTCGCCACCCACGCGCCCCTCCGCCAGGTCCTCCCAGCTGCAGCTGCTGGCCACCCCCGAGCCCAACGCCGCCGCCAGCTGGTCCGCGCGCTCGCGGTTGCGGTTGGCGATGACCACCTTGGCGCCCCTGCGGCCCGAGACGCGGGTTATGGCAAGCGTTGGCTGTTGATGAGCATACCAGGCCCGGTGTCGCGTAGCTACGGCAAGCAACCCCGGCTTACGGTATAACGTCATTAGTAGCAGCATTGCATATGCGAGGGGAAAATTCTGTTGTATGCTAGCCATCCGGCCGCCCACCTGTCCGCCGCCCCGAACGCCAGGGCCCTGCCCGCGCCGCCCGCCCCAATGACCACCACGGTCTTGCCCTTGAGCGGGGACTCCCCTGCGCTGCTGCTGCTGGCCGCCGCTGCCGTCACGCCGCCTGTGATCCCCAGCAGGCCCCGCTCGATGGCCTGCAGACACGGATGCGTATAATGACGTAGGGTTACTGGCGTAGCAGTCAAAGCGTAGCATGCACGACATTGAGGAAACCAGGCCCAGATAAGCGGGTTGCTCGACGGGTACCTCCCAAAAACAATGCCTGCAGCGTGCATCCTGTGGCTTGTCGAGCTGTGCAAGGGCCCCGGCCTTAACGAGATGCAGATGATCAAAGTGCACGGGGTGGTTACCTGGATTGCCGCCAGCCAGTCCGTGTTGTACCCCTTGAAGGAGCCGTCGGGCTGCCGCACCAGCGTGTTGACCGCCCCGATCTGGCGGGCCACCGGGTCAACGTCCGCCGCCAGCCGGAGCGCCGCCTCCTGCAGTATACGGCACCGAGGGGCAGCATCCATCAGGCCATTGGGCTGTTTTAAATCTATTTAGGGTGGCAAGAGCCAGCCGTGTGGGCAGAGCGGCGGATGTTGAGGCAGCACGCCGCCTAGGCACCTTCCATGCACATGGTCATGTCCCACTTGACCCGCATGCAGGTAGGCCGGGGCCCTTGGCATGAGTGCAGGGCAGCCACTACCGGAGGGGCTCGCGAGCACGGGGTGTGTGTGCCGAGGATGCGGTGTGCATGCATGTGCGCACCTTGTGCGGGATGGTGACGCTGAAGCCGGCGAAGTCTGGGTAGTCCTTGAAGGCGTCCAGGAAGCGGGCCAGGTCGTCCACCAGCAGGGGCACGTACACGCCGTCGAAGCCTGCGGGGGCGTCAGGGTAGGTCTTTTGAGGCAGTGCCCTAGGAGCATGCCTTACAGTCAAAGCGTACAATGCGGCGGCGTGGTGTCCATGCATGACGATGGGACCTGCAAAGTACAGAGGTGAGGGGCACATTGCAGGAGAAGCCCACCAGCGGCATAAACCCAACGGGACAGGTGCGGTACAGCTGTGCGAATGTTGTAACTGCAGCTACGTAAGAACCATCATTGTCCAGCCTTAAGAGATGGGCAACTGACGTACAAATTAGGATGCCATTGTCATTAGCTTGGCAAATTAGGATGCCACGCGCGCTGAGGCTGGCCAAGCCTCACCGATGTGCTGGAAGGCGGTGTTGTGGATGAGCGGGCTCTTGCTGTGGCCCACCGGGTTGCCGATGATGCCGTACAGCTTGGTGCCGGGGCCCTGCCGCCTGCGGTAGACACGACGCGCGCACGGCGGCGCACTCAGCAGGACGCGAGCCAGCAAATCAGCCCATTCGGCCGATGCAACCCTTGGGGTCACGTCCTGATTGACGCGGTTGAGGAATACCAGGAGGGGTATGACGGCCCTCATACGCGTGCGGCACGTCCACGTAGCGACCACTTGTCCCGGCCCACCTGTAGTTGTACAGGCCGACCAGCTTGCCGATGTCGGGCTGGCCGGGCGCGGAGGCGCGCTCGGGGCTCATGGCCGCGAAGGTGAGGTGGCCGCCGTACTTGGCCGCCAGCAGCCGCACGATCTGGCCCTTCTCGCCCATGGACAGCGCAATCATGGGGCCTGGGGGCCGGGGGAGGTGCACATGCGCTTATGTTGGACAGACTAGAAGGATTTTTGAGGCCATGCCAGGAGAGACACGATTAGGACACGTGAACGTGGGGGCGCGATGGGGTGATGCTGGCACAGCGAATGCGGCAGCGGGACCTCACTGAGCCACGGTGCCAATGTGCCAAAGAGGATGCGCCTGTGTGGCTGTGCCGCCCCACCCTACGCCGGCGATGACTGGCCTCCGCAACCTGCACAAAAGGTTTGTCTCTGGCCCATACCCTGCCAAGCCTTGCGGCTTTACCGTCGTTGGGATTGAACCCTAGGCCCTAGCGTCGGTGCTGTGTCGCTGCTGGGCTGCAGCCTGCACCCACCATCGCGCGCCTTCAGCAAGTCCAGCATGCGCGCCGCGTCGCTGATGTCGTTGGCCATGGCGGCGATCTTGACGATGTCCGCGCCAGCCTGCGAGTGCCACGCGTGCGTCGAGAACTGCATCAGCATGCTGAGTATAGAGTAAGGCTGCAAGGCGGTGAAGTTCTGGCGTGCCGTTAACTTGCCAGGCAGGTAGAAGGGCTGACGGGCGGAAATAACCACCCGCCTGACGCACCTGTCTTACCCCCTTACCACCGTGCTCTGCACCGTAGTAGCTCTTATCATATGTGGAGCAAAAGGCCCGCCTTGTGCACGTTAGCTGCCAGCCCCGTATGTTGGCAGGTGGCCCTATTCACAACCCTGACGACGCTGTGGCGTCGCGGCCCACTTAAAACGAGGCGGCCGCCAGCCTTTGTAAACCCTGCTGCGCAGCTTCTGCACACTGCCCGCTTGCGGTACGCGGCATCCGGCAGTCCAAGGACGATGCTTGACCCCCGACACACACCCCTCGTTGCCATGGCGATGCGCCATTACCCGCTTTGCTCATGGCCGCTGCTACCGTCGACAGACCGCCGGATTGCTGCGCCGCGCAGCCCCACACCCTTGGAACGCCCGGTCCCATCCGCACGCGCGCCCACCTTGCGCATGGCGGCCGCCAGCTGCGACAGCACCGCTGCCGGGGGCGTCTGCTGGAAGTCGTGGTACGACAGGATGACCTGGGTGGTCACCGGCACCATGTGCTGGTCTGCGGGGCGGGGTCGGGGCGCCCGGGGCGAAGGCAACAGGCAGGGGTTGGCAGTGGTTGGCAGCGGTACCTCAGTGGGATGAGGTGGGGCAGGGGCAGGACCACCGGCACCACGTGCGAGCCACCGAGGTGCGGGGGTATGCCGGCAGCCTCCGTGTGCCGGTTGCGATGTACAGGTCATTTGGCATGAGCTGGGGTAGGGTCAGGACCTCGGGCACCAGGTGCTAGTCTCAAGTGCGGGTGTAAGCCGGCCCCAGCCGTAGTACCGCCATCGTAAGAGGCACAACAGGGGAGGCAAGAGTCTAGGTTCAAAGTGGGCAGCGAATCGGCGATGGCATGCACGGAGCAGCAGCGCGTCAAAACTTGGTGCACTGGGTTGTAGGGCCGTCGCCCGCCGGCGAGGGCGTCTGCTGCGCCCTAATGCCCCTTGCCACATGGCCCCTGGCACGTGCCCTCAGGACCCACCCACCGGCGAAGAAGTACGGCGCCGCCTTGAACTCGACGTCCACGTACGGCGCGCCGCTCAGCGCCGCCAGCTTGAGCACCGCTAGCCGCTCAGGCTCCGGCCCCTCGTACTTGCCCCTGCGCAGCACGTCATGCAGACGGTTTCGGAGGAAACGCCCGGACGGGTTCTACACCAGGGGCCCATACAGTAAGCGCGAGTGTAGGGTAGCTGTCACCCGGGAGCCCGCGTGGCGCAGGAGAAAAGGGCATATGGGCAACGTGCCCTGGTACTTTGGACGCCCAAAATACCCCCGTGGATGCTTCCGTGAACTAGGTATGGAGGGAACCCATCGCTTCCAACCTTACAGGGGCCAGCGGCAGCAGTATGCTCCAGTGCCATGGGTGTCCCGCTGGACACGTGCAGATGTGTCCTTGGCACTGGCACGTGCCTGGACAGCCAAACAGGGCAGCTGCTCCCCCTAAGCAAGCCGCTACCCCGTGCTGTTTGTGTACTGCCGCTGGCTTTGCGAGCAGCACATGTCCGTTGCATACACCGTCAAGGCTCTGTCGCTCGGGTACCTGCTTGGTGCGTGCGCAGTCTTACGGTGGCATGCACCTCCGGACCCCCCGGTGTTGCCCAGGCCCCTGTGGCGCACCCCGCCTCACCCCTCCCATGTGGGACGGTACGTGACGATGTATGGAAGCGGGCAGGAGCTCATAATGCGTTGGAGGTGCTGCTCCGGGTCAAAGTCTGTGAGGAAGTCCAGACGCAGCTCGATGACATCAACGCCACTTGCTGCAGCCTCCTGGATCTCCGCAAGGAAAGCTTCCACGGTGGTTGCTGTCACGCTGGTGCAAATCAACGACTTCCCGGCCTCGTTCTTGGCTGGCTGAGGAGCCTGCTGCGCTTGCTCCGCGAGCGCCGACGGGGCGACAGACATGGTGCTACGGCGCTGGCTACCACTGACAGGCACGACTGACTGTAAGAATGTAGAAGTGCCGCTTGGCATGCGGAGGGGCACAGCGCGGGCGCAACGGCTGGCGGGGCCAAAGGGTGTTCGGTCGATGCACTTGTCGCGGTGGGCCAGTCGCCCACCCAATTGGCGAAGAAGTGCTCCAGCCATTTTTGTAAGTGTTGGTGTTGGAGCTTGGCTCCTTGGGAGGCTAACCCACGGTTTCGCATGGGGAACCGGCACAATGCAGGAGAAGGCGCGTCAATTTTTACACGTGTACTGGCCCACACACGCAATTGCAGTTATACAATTAGATTAGATATTGTCAGCAGTACACTAGCCACGTTTGGCTCATAACACAGGCTGAGCGCGCGCATTGTGTTGACAGAGAGCAACTTCACACTGCAGACAGCTAGCTGTGAATGGAGAGCCTGCACATTTAGTCTATCAGCAAACGCTGCTCTGGCAGTGCGATCAAGGGACTCTCACTGGCGGTGCGGACACAGGCGCCCAAGGTGAGCAGTGGGATTGTGCCGCCCCCTTCAAACTTAGGCTTCTCAAAAGCAGTTTTGCCAGCTAAAACGGTTGCTGAGGACACGGGCAAGACTGTGGTGGTCATAGGTCGGGCATGCGTGTGTGTGGGGCGCGCGAAGAAAGGCAACGCTCTGTGTGTTCGCGAGGTGTGGGGCAGAGTGCGTCACTAGCCGCTGGAGGTCGTGCGGAACCTTAACTGCATGCCATGCCCAACATGACGATCTCCCACTCCTGCGGAGACTTGTATGCGGACAAGTACACAGCTGAGGCCGCAGAGGCAGCATGAGCATGGTGCAGAGCCTACCCACGGTTGCGCGACTGACCTCAAGGACATGCATCAACTCCGCACGGAAGCACTTTGTTGAGCTCTTCATGTGGTACTCACAATGCCAGGCTCTTGCCGCGGCTCACCTGGTTGTTGTGTGCGGACCTTCAGCGCCTTGGCCGCAGTGCCGCGTGTGTGCGAGGTCTGCACTACTACTTCAGTTCCGCTGCAAACAATGGCCGACCTTTTTACATACCGCATGTCGTATGTGCATTAGATAATGGGATATTTTTTGGCCACATGCACTGCCCAGCCTCTTTGCGTCCGACCGTTGTAAGGCGTTCCGGGACCTGACCTATGCCGCCCTTGCTCTTCGCGCCGCTGTGGACGACATATCCTCATGCCTGAATGGTCCGCACAGACAGCTGTGTATTGTACTGTGTTGCTGTTGAATATAGGAATGCGCCAGGTGTCGTGTGTCTGGGCCCACGTTCGGCCTGTATCGCGGCCCGTGTGTTCCAGAATGTAGGATACGAACCGCAAGTGTGCTACAAGGGCTTGGACAACGCCCCCCAGGACCCCAGCAGCATGCCCGTCTCTGGATGGCTCAATACATTATGCTACCAAGGCGTTGGTCAACAACGGTCAACTAACGGGCTCCTCCCGCTCTTCATCCCCTCGTGTGCACAGGCGGTCTACGGGTGCGGCAGGACCCATCCTTGTACCAGATCGGAAGCGTTTGGGGTCGACACTGAGGCTGGGCATTGCCTGGGGATGGCCCGGCGCTGCTGAGGGAGTGAGCGCCCTCACCCAACAGCAGCGGCATAGCCGCAGCCTCTCCGCCGCTCTTCCCTTCCGGCCCCGCACAAGCAGCCGTCATGGCTGACATCCAGCCAGACGTCGACATGGCGGATGCCGGGGAGGGAGCCGCCGCCGCCGTCGCTGCTGCCGACACCCCAGCCCCAGCCCAAGCTGAGGATCAGCCGCAAGACCAAGACGACCAGGACAAGGAGCAGCAGCGGGAGCAGTCCCCCGCAGAGCAGCAGGAGGATGCCGATGGGGAGGGGACGCAGAAGACGCCAGGCCCAGGAGGCGGCCAGGCGGAGAAGGCCCCACCGCCAAAATCGGGCGGCAACAAGCGGCAGCACGCTGAGCGGCCCAGCTGGGAGGACCCGGCCGCCCTGGAGCGGCTCCGGCAGCAGCTTAAGCAGCACGGTGAGTGCATGCCCATCCACGTTCGCGGTTATAACTTGCATGGGACCGCTATTGCATCAGTACTGACATGCTGCACGCGCAGATGCTGTCAGCAGGTGCAACATGAGCCCAAGCAGACGATAGAAGCGCAGAATGTGGCTAGTGCTGACGCTCGCGTTTGGCGCTGCTGCTTTTTACTGCGCAAAACACCTGCAGGCAAGGAGCTGATCGAAGGCTGGGTGTGCATCGTCAAGGAGCGTGTGGGCGGCAACACAGCGGGGCAGCGCGACCTGTACTACAAAACGCCCACCGGCCGCCTCATTCGGTGAGGCCAGTCAGCAACACTTTCCGGAACCGGTATTATGGGCTACGGTAGAGGATTCGTGCAGTGCGTGTGAACTTGTCGTGCCGCTCTCGTTTCTGACACCAACAAGGAAAGACGTGTAGCCCTGCAGGATGATTGACATGTACCCCTGGAACATGCCTGACCAAGGAGTAGCCCGCATGTGGGGCACGTCGCTGCAAGAACACTGTGCCCCATGCACCTGCCTGGGCCGGTGACCCCCGTTTCACAGCGCGGCTGACAGTGCACCCTGACCGCAGCAACCTGTACGCATGTTGAGGCGTCTTGCACTGACCTCCGCTGCTGCGCAGCTCCCGCAACGACGTCCTCCGGGCGCACGGCGTGGACATGGGCGGCGGCGGGGACGGCAACCCCTACGTCGTCAAGCACACAAGGGCGCCGCGCTCCGCCTCCGGCTCAGGCTCAAGGGTGAGCCGGCGTACGCTGAGCGCAACGTACAATGTGCCTGGGGCAGTCTCCGTGCAAAGCAGCGGCCAATGGTGTTGGAAGGCGTTGAAAAGCTGCCATGCTATGCTGCGGGTATTGCTTCCGTGAGCTCGCTGAGACGCGAATGGTCCTGATGTGCCTCGCGATGTGCTGTGCTCTTCGCAGACGCGCAAGCGCTCTACGTCTGTGGGCCGTGAGACGGGCGAGGGCAGCGATGCCGAGGGCGATGGCACCGAGGCAGGGGAGGACAAGGACAAGGACCCCGCGCAGGTGAGCAGTGGGTGTGGAGGGGCGTACGTGCGGCACATGCAGCCCCTTGAATGTGAGGGCGCTCGGGACATCGGCCGTGCTGTGGCGTGTGGACGAGGGAGCTGTTACTTGTGGGGCGGGCTTCAGGGGCTGTGCAGCTGCAGCCGTTCATTGAGCACTGTGAGGCATGCATGGCCGGCTGGGCGTAGACTTACCAGCTTGTGTCTACTGCTTGAAACACTTGGCTTTGCTTTGGTGCATAAAACAGGCGGTGCTGGAGTCGCTGGGCCTGGGCGACCTGACGGAGGCGCTTGCTGGCGGCGGCAGCGGGCAGTGGACCGCCCCCCTGGAGATGGGCCGCGAGGAGGCGCGCGACAAGGCGGCCAAGCGGGCCGAGCAGCTGGCGGTCAAGGTGCCCTTCAAGACGGCGCAGGGTGGGTCCGCGATCCTTGATCGCAGCTGCTACGTTCCAGTGTTTGCGCCTTCACCATGTGCGCACTCGGTACACCTGTATGACACCAAACAAACGTCCATAGTCCAGGGCTGTCGCCTCAACGTCAGAACGCTCGCGTAGTCCAGGGCTGTTGTCTCTTACCCATCGGCTGGTTTGCGTCGTGCAGGGGCGACCATTCTATCCCTAGGCGTCGTCCACGACGCTGACGGCTTCGTGGACACCACCCACGTGTGGCCGCTGGGATACCGGGCCACGTGGGCGCCCCTCGCCGGCGCCAACACCACGGCCGCGGCGGCGGCGGCGGCGGCTGCCGCTGCAGCGGCTCCGCCGCCGGCGACCGGCAGCAAGCGCAAGGCGTCCGCAGCAGCGCTAGGCTCCGAGGCCGGGGAGGACAGCGACGGCGGTGGCGAGGGCGACAAGGCTCCTGTGCCGTCTGTTGTGCAATACCGTTTCGTATGCGAGATCCGCGAACGCAAGGATACCCCGGCGGCGGCGGCGGCTGAGGCAAAGCCCGCCGCCGCTGACGGCGACGTTGACGGTGATGCCGCCATGGCAAACGCGGAGGAGGGCGCTGCTGCTGGCGGCGCCGACGGTGCCGCCGCCACCGCCAAAGGGCCGTTATTTGTCGTGCTTCTGGAGCCGCTCCCAAGGGACGCTGACGGGAAGCAGGAGGAGGGCCCGAAGCAAGAGGAGGGCGGTACTGGCGAGGAGCTGATTGTGTGCTCAGGGGCATCGCCGGAGGAGGCCTGGGGGGATGTGTCGGAGCTGCAGGAAGCTGCCGTGGCGGCCTGCAAGCCGCGCAGCAAGACGCCGCCCACGGCGGTGCAGCGCGCGCTGGCGGCGGCGCCGCTGGTGGGGCACGTGTGGGGCCCCGACTGCTTTGGCCTGTCAGACCTGCGGGTGCTGCAGCTCATTGAGGCCCTCCCTGGGGTCGACGGCTGCGAGCGTTACTTGTACGTCGAGCAGCGTAACGCCTGGGACCTGGAGGCGGTCAGCATCGAGGCGCTGAGGAAGGTGGTGGTAGCTAACGCGATCCGCACCTCGTCGACGTCGACAGGCAGCGGCAAGGGGCGGAAGAAGCAGCAGCTGTCGGTTGACGCTGGCGGCGGCCCTGCGGCTACTACGCCGTCGGTGGGCCTGGCGTCGCCGCGGGCTGGCGGGGCCACCCCGGCGGCGACGGTGGTTAAGCAGGAGGTGAAGCAGGAGGGGGATGTGGGGGCGTCGTCGCAGGCTGCGGAGGGCGCTGAGAACGGCGAGGGTGGTGGCGAGAAGTGCAGCATGGCCCGGGCGGCGGCGGCGGCGGCGGCGCGGACCAAGGCGGCGGCGGCGCGCGCCGAGCGGGACAAGAGCAGCGCGTCCCGGTTGACGCGAGACGACATCGAGGTGCGCGGGGTGTTGAACAGTGTACTCCCAACCAATGTTGAAGACGTGGGGCCGGATGCTGACGCGGCTGGAACTGCACTACGGTTAAACTTGCTTATCGCGCAATGGCCTTGCTGCTGGCCGCAATTGGTCGATGTTTCCTTCTCCTGCGCTCTCCGCCGCGCCGGGCTGTACACACGTCATTGCGCTGATGACCATTCCTTACTAACTGGCAAATCGACTGACATCTGCGCGCTTTTGCTGCCTGTGCCATGCAGATCCGCGGCGTGATCGACCGCATGATAGACCGAGTCAATATGGTGCTGACGGTGACGGACGAGAAGGAGCTGCACAGAATGGTGGGTGGGGGAGGTGCTGGGCGGAAGTTTGGTATCGTACGCTGCTTCCATGTCTGTTGGCCTAGCTGGGCCAAGTGCTGAAGCCCATGCCTAGCTTGGCAAACGTAACAGCGGGTATCGGTTGTGTCTGTTGTAATTGTTTGAACATGCTGCATCGCGGGTGCCACTTCTGGCTCCTACTTCACATTAATTCGTCTGATCACAGCTGCTCACTCGTAAGCGTTCCGTGCGCTATCTGCAGATAAAAGCCGCTGAGAGGGCCGACAAGGCCGCCGCCCGCCGACGCGAGAAGTACTGGGAGGAGAAGGAGCGGCAGGAGCGGGAAAAGGCGGCGATGGATAAGGCTGAGGAGGAGAAGGCGGAGAAGGAAAAGGCGGCGGCGAAGGAGGGCGACGCAGCGGGTGGGAAGGGAGCCAAAGGCGGCGGCAGCAGCAAGAGCAAGGCCAAGGCCAAGCCCGCTGCTGAGGGTGCGGAGGGAGCCGATGGGGAGGCAGCTACGGCGGAGGGCGGGGAGGGCGGCAAGGGTAAGACCAAGAAGACCCTTGCGCCCGAGACGATTGCCAAGCTCTCCGCGAAAGCGAAGGAGCGTGAGGCGCGGAAGCGTGCGGAGAGGGAGGCGGCGGCGAAAGGGGTGAGCGGGGCGGGGGCAGGAGCGGGGGCTGCTGCGTTGGGATCCCCTACCGGCGGCTTCACGCCAGGGGCCGTTTCCCCGGGTGTGGAGGACGGGGCGGGTTTGGCTGTGGGGGCCGCGGCTGGGATGGAGCCGTGGGGGTCGGCGGAGGGTATGGAGGGGAGCCAGGAGCCGGTGTGGGGGCAGGGGCTTGGTGCGTCGGATGGGATGGGGGGCGGGGCTGAGGCCGCGTTACTGCTGGAGGTGCAGGCAGGGGCGGGCTTGGACATGGGCCTGGCGGCAATCTACGGGGGCCCGCCGGATGGAGGGTTTGCAGGGTGAGGTAGGAGTGGTATGTGGCGGCTCAGGGGCCGGAGTTTGGGGACCGGACCGAGGGGTGGCGCGCAGGGGGCAGGTAGGGCCGAAGGTTTGCAGCTGGCTTGCATTGTTCGTTTTTTAAAATGGTCTTTGGTGTGGCCGTCGCGCCGTGGCATGGCGTCGTGTGATATGGTTTGGCGTGCTGCGGCGTGCGCCGGGGTGGTAGCAGCAGCAGTCAGCTTGGCTAGGACTGGTAGGCAGGTAGTCCCTCGGGTGCTTGCATTAGCGCACAGCATTTTGCGGACATGCTGAGAACTGTGACAGGCGCGCGGTTGGGTCGGTTTGCACGCCCAGTTTTGTAACCGAGCACGTTATGATCTTGGGGTTTGCGCCTAGCTATGCAGCGTAGCGCAGCACAGCACAGCACTCGGCCAGCCGCGCCACAGATACCCAGACATACTTACGAGCGTGCTGCTGCTGCCTGCGCCCCCCGTGGCCCTCAACAGGAGCAGCCCGGGGGCGGCAAGGAGGGGGAGCAGGCAGCAGCAGCAGCGGGCGCAGCTGCACCAGCAGCCTCAGCATCCGCACCCAAGAGCTCAGCCGCACCTACGAAAGGCACGGCAAAGAGCAGCGCCACCAAGGCCACCACAGGCGCCACAGCCACCTCCAAGGCGAGCGGGAAGGCAGCCACACCAGCTGACAAGTCCGCGACAAAGGCCGACAAGTCAGCCACGAAGGCGGATAAGCCAGCCACTAAAGCCGACAAGTCAGCCACGAATGCAGACAAGTCAGCCCCCAAGGCGGATAAGGCAGCTACGAAGGAGGAAAAGGAGAAGGCAAAGCAGCTCGCTAAGGCAGCGGCTGCGGAGGCCAAGAAGGCCGCCGCCGCAGAGGCCAAGGCGAAAGCCAAGGCTGAGGCGGAGGCAAAGGCCAAGGCCAAAGCAGAGGCGGAGGCGAAGGCAAAGGCGGAGGCCAAGGCGAAAGCGGAGGCTGAGGCGAAGGCGAAGGCGGCACAGCCTGTTGGGCCGGTGGATGAGCGGGCGATGCCTACGGCCGCTGAGCCTCCGCCGCCGGGGCTGGAGTTGGCGCTGGTGTGGGGGCAGGAGCCGGCGGCCACGTGCAGTGGTGGCACTGCTGCTGCTGGTGCTGCTGACGGTGGAGCCCAGCGCGGTGTGCTTGCGTTCCCGGAGGTGTCTCAGCTGCTGCTGGTGTACAGCTTCATCAGCGACCACAGGTGGGGTGCGGCGGGCATGGCTGGGTCGCCCTGGGGTGCTGTCTAACGGTGCCTGACAACGGCTGTGCAAGGCTGAGTTACGGTGGCGCCATCACACTGCCTGCGCGGTGGGCAGTGCGTGTAGGGCGAGGATGCCAGGAAGCACTCCTGGTCCTGGCTGGTCCTGGCTGTGCAATTGAGCGTGTGAGCACTGAGGAGGGAGGTAGACCCAGCGTTGTGCACCTTCCAGCTTCACAAATGCGGTCAGGAAGTTATTGCTGATACCGGTCCGGTTGCACTGTTACACCAGCACAGCGCTCCGGGCAACGTGCCTCAAATGCCACGCGCTAACCCACACGCCGCAGGAAGCTGCTGGGCCTTGACGCCCGCTCCAGCCCCACGCTGTCCGACCTGCTGCTGTTCGCCTCGGAGCCGCCCGCCCGCCTGCCGCCCGCCGCCCGCCGCGCGCTGGACGAGCTGCACGTGGCACTTGTACGGCTGGTGGTGGGCGAGGCGCTGGACGAGCTGTTGGAGTTCCTGGGCGAGCGGAGCACGCTGGGGGTGAGTGTCCCCGCAGGACACGTGCGTGCGTTGTACGGCAGGCTGCCTTGTTCGCGTGGTTGCATGGCCCGTGCACGGGTGGCTCCTTCCGTGGTGTGGGCCCGTGGACATGACGGGACACGATGGGAAGCGCCCGGCCCTTAGTAGCCTTTCGAAGGGTGCCTCAGCCCGTCGGTGTCCTACCCACACGAACTATGGTACACAGAGGCTGCATCGCTCCGCAGTACTGCTGTTCGCATGTCCTTATACTCGCGCCCCCGGCCACCTGCCTTTCCTTGCTGCTGCTCCTCCCCAGCGCCGGGAGCTGTCCGCCGCCGTGCCGCCCATCACGGCCGCCACGTGGCCCGAGCTGACGCGTCGGTACCTGGCGGCCGCCGCCGCCGCGCGCTACCTGGCCTCCAGCGAGCCACGCTCCTCCGCGCTGGCGCCCCTGCAGCTGCCGGGCCAGCTGCAGAACCTCGAGCCCGCGGTACGTGCAGGGGGCGTCGCCTTCCAGGGCTTCGCGTAGCGGCATGACTGACCTTGCCCCTTCCAATGTCCCAAGGGTCCTACACCTGTGAACCCCACACCGGCCCTTGTCTAACCCGCTTCCCTGCTAATCTCCCTATGCCTCGTTTCCTACCCACCACCCCTCTAACCCTAACCCACGCCCAGGACTGGCTGCACTACCTGCTGGCCGGGCTCAACTTCCCGCACCTGCTGTCCCGCATCGCGCTGCTGCCGCACGCCTCCTCCCGTTGGGCCGCCGACGCGCTGCTGGCGGCGGACGACGCACGGGCCAGGGCGGCGGCGGAGCGGCTGGTCATGGCAGGGGGGCAGGGGGGCGGAGGAGGAGGAGGAGCTGCAGAGGGCGGCGAGGCGTGCGACCTGGGGGTAGGTGCAGCGCGTGGAATGCGAGGGCTCAATGGTTTCATTGGCCATATCGGTGCCCTGAAGCTTTTGCGTGTTAGTGCTCAAGCGTTTGACTACAATGCCCCGCTTAAGAGCATCTGCTGAAGTGCGTTCGTTACAACAGTAGAAGATCGGAAGTAAGAGCGCTGGGGTCCCAGCGCCCACGCCTGTCCCAAGCCACCGTTCCGGCCCGATGGCCGGCGCCATGTCTTAATACCCTTTCCCTCACATATGCTCTATCACCAGGCACTGGACGGTGAGGCGCAGATGCGCCGCGGCCGCCGCCTGCTGCACGCGCTGCTGACGCTGGAGGCGCCCCCCGCGGCGGCGGCCAGGGGCGACGGCGAGGCGGCGCCGGCCTCCTCCTCCCGCGCGCACAAGGGCCCCGAGGGCGGCCGCCTGGGCTTCTACGCGCCCGAGTACGCGGAGGCGGCCAAGGCGCCGCGCGGCACCGACCTGCACATGGTGGCGGCGCGCCTGGACGCCGGGGTGTACCAGAGCACGGGTGAGGGCCGGGACAGGAGCTGGGGCACGGGGCGGACAAGCGGTACGGACATGACTGGCCAGTGTGCCTCGCCTTACTGTGTTCAGCAGCGCAAGGGCATTTGCATTTGAGGAGGGCATTTGAGGAGGGCATTTGCATTTGAGGAGGGCAGATGCATCCTTGCCTTTGTGCTTCTTGCGCCCAGTGGAACCCAGGGTACGTTCCTTGCGCTGGACGTTCCCCGGGCCCCTCCGTCCCGCAGGCGCCTCCTTGCGGCGGCCCCTGACTGGGTGCACATACAGTCTTTGCCTTTGCCACCCAAGACCCAACCCATGCAACCTGGAGCCCGCCGCCCCACACGCCCCTGTCGGCTGCAGGCCTGACCACGGCCAAGTGCTTTACTCAAATGCGGTCCCCCATCCCATGCAACCTCGCGCCCATGCAGGCTCCTCCTGGCTTCAGGCGCTGGCGTGCGACGTGCGGCACGCGCTGGGACTGTGGCGCCACGCGCTGACGGGGCCGCGGGGCCGCGTTAACACCATCGAGGGACACGAGGTGCGGTCCCGGGGTGGCTTAGGGTCCAGGCCACTGGTGGTGGTGCAGAGTCGTGCAGTGTCGTGGTGCACTGCAAAACACATTAAGGCTCGGGGGACGTGGCCCCATGCACCGAACTGGATCCAAGGCTTATGAAGCTCATGTGGCGTACTAGGCCCCGCCTCGTGTTCCCCGCATGTCATGCCATGGAACCGCGCCGTAGTGTGCACGGTATGCAAGGGGCTGAAGCCACTTTGATTCGCCCCTTCACGCCCGCAGAACGCCGATCCCTCCCTTGCTGACGCCGCCGAGCGGAAGCTGGACGAGCTGCTGGCACATGCGGACGAGCTCCTTGCCGTACAACCGCCCCAACCGCCAACCGCCGCTGCTGGCGGCGGCGGAAAGGCGGGCGGGGAGGACGTTGAGATGGCCGACGCTGGGGCGGGGGAGGACAAGGGGAAGGGCAAGGGGAAGGGGTCCAAGGGGCGCGGGAGGGGAGGGTCGCGCGGCGGCCGGCGGCGGCGGGGCGGTGGTGAGGAGGAGCAGGAGGGCGGAGAGCAGGCGGCTGCGGCGCAGGAGCAGGAGGAGGAGGATAAGGAGGACGAGGATCCGGCCAGCCTGGACGACCCGACGCGGCTGTTCAACCCTAGGGATGGATGCCGGTAAGCATGATGACCGCGGCGCTTGTCTCTGCGTTCGTCAACTACGGTATTTGCCCGTGTCACGTAACCCCGACTCCCCATGAGCACCGCACCTGCTCTTCTCATTTACCAGTGTTTCAATAGCCAGGGGGTAGCAGCAATGCTCTTCGCAAGCGCTCCCCGCGTGCTGGAGGTGCATGAGAGCAGGTTTCGTTGCCATGCGCGTTGTATACCTGCTCTGCATCCGGCAACTCCACGCCTACTTACAGAAACGCCATGCGTGCCTTTCGCTATGCTGACCCAACCCCTGCCCCCAGGGTGTGCTGGCTGGACGAGGACGTGAACCGCATCCTGCTGTGCGACGGCTGCGACGGCGAATACCACTGCTACTGCGTGGAGCCGCCGCTGCTAGAGGTCAGTGGGTGGTAGTGTCGGGAACGAGAGCGGGGGCCACGTTGGGTGCACGTGTTGACGTGCGGGCCGGCTTCCGGCCCCTACGTGGACTTGGGCCAACGTAAGCGAGCGGTGTGCAGGCGGGCCGCGAGCCGCCGCTGCGGCCGTTCCTACGCGCTCTTGTGCAAAGTAGTTGTGCATGAAATAGGCGGGCTGCGAGTGGGAGACCGGGTACTTCGTGCCGTGCGAGGGCTCCCCTGCACCTTTCGGGGGCTGCACCAGGCGCGTGCCTTACGCCCGTTGGCCCACCTACTGGCGAAGCCCGCATACGCGGTGGCGGTCTCTCGGCTTACCTGTGACTTATAATTGTTGATCAACCTCTACTGGTTTAACCCCGTCCAGGTTCCGGAGGGCTCATGGTACTGCCCGTCCTGCACTGCGCGAGGAGTGGGTGCACAGGGGCAGGGCCAGGTGGGTTGCCGCGGAGCGCGTAACCCGCAAGCTTTTTGTGGGCCCCTTTGAGAATGTAGGTTTACTCCTGAGAACTAGCACACCTAACACGGCTTCGTGTTTAGCCTGACAAACATAGCGTACTCGTGTCTTTTGAGCCAAATCGAAAGGTTGTCGTCTCGCACCCGGTCGCAAGAAGACGTCATAGCGCAAAACAGCACCTCGACTTCCTGACTTCATTTCGCCGTTGCGCTTAACTGCAGGGCATGGCCGCGCAGGCCGCCGCCGTCCACGCCTCCTGCTCGCACCCCCACGGCCCCGGCCGCTCCCCCGCCTTCCAGCACGGCCACTCGCACGCCCACCTGGCGTCCCAGCTGCAAGGCAGGAAGCTCACCGGGCCGGGGGCGGCCGCGCCTGCCCCCGACGCCTTCAGCCCTGGCAAGGCGCAGAACCAGAGGCAGCAGCAGCAGAGCCAGGGCGGTGTACCTGCCGACGAGGGGCCGCTGCACTTGCCCCCGGACATCCCCGAGGGTGTGCGCGTGGCGGCGACGGAGCGCAGCCGGCCGGGGATACAGGAGGTGGCAGGTGCGGGGGTTTGGCAAGGGCCACGCGATATGGGCCGGCGTCTGGATGGCAGCTTAAAAAGCTTGTGGGCTTTGGAGGGTGGGCACGGATGAGGGAGAGGGACGCGACACGGGTGGGGATGTCGAGCAATGGGAGATTGGTACGCGTTACAGGCCCCCCTGCATTGTGGATGAGGTTGCCGTGGCCTCTCCAGCCGCCATGCCTGTGCTGTTGCCGACGCATCCCAATAGCCGCTTCGCCTAGGCTGACACTCCTCTCCTGACATTGCTTGTTCCCATGCAGAGCTGCTGCGCATGGCACACCTGCTGGGCAACCACGACTACTACGCCCCGTGCTCCTCCTCCTCCTCCGTCGGCGGCGCCGCCGGCTGGACTCCGCCCCGGCGGCTGGCGCTGCTGTCCCTGCTGTGCGGCCTGGCTGCGGACACCAACGCGCTGCGGGGCGCCCTGGAGGAGGCGGAGGCGGAGCGCAAGAAGGCGCGCGTGGATGCCAACGCCATCCGCTCCAAGGCGCGCCAGATGAATGTGAGTATGGCAGGGAGGGTGGGTGGGCATGGTGGGTACGAGTTGGCGAGAGCGCAAAGGCGGTTGAAGTTCAGGGTCCGGACGGTCTAACATGTGCTAGGTGGCGTTGATGGCGTTGGTTGGATATCATGCACAGCTCGTTGAAAGCGCGTGGAGAGGAGCGGTATAGATGGTACACTGTCGTGCGCATTTGCCTGCTGTAACTCCCTTGCGTCCTGTTGTACGGCAGGAGGAGCAAGCGGCCGCGCGGAAAGCTGCGAAGGAGAAGGAAAAGGAGAAGGCTGAGAAAGAAAAGGAGAAGGAGAACGCCCCTAAGGAGGGCGCGGCTGGCGACAAGGATAAGGACAAGGACAAGAAGGGCGGCAAGGGTGGCAGCAAGGGCGGCAAGAAGGGCGGCAAGGCGGCTGAGGCGGAGGAGCCGGCGGCGGCCGAGGAGGAGGGCGGCGCTGAGGCGGGCGGGGAGGGCGCAGGGGCAGGTGCGCGACGCAGCTTACTTTGGCTGAGCTTCCACTCATGGTCCGCAACCCCGGGCTACCTAGTAACCCCTGACGCGTTGCCAACTACCATTTTTCCTAGGGCCGAATTTACCGGGAGCTCCGATGACAGGAATTGCACCAACAAACCAGCTGGCCCATCTACGCAAATTAAGTACTTGAAACGTTCAGAGCACGTGAGTTGCTGTGTGTTAAAACTGTATTGTTGGAAACCCTTCAGGCGGCTCCAAGCGCTCCAGCTACCGCAAGCCCACCGACCTGTCCGTGCTGCCCGAGGCGGAGCTGCGGCGGCTGATGGCGCTGGAGGCGACGGCGGACGGCCTGGCCATGCGCAACGAGTGCCTGGGCGAGGACAGGCACGGAAGCAGGTGGGCTCTCAGTGGGACGATTGGGCTCACAGCGGGCGAGTGGGGCTCACAGTGGGCGAGCGGGGCACACGGAAACCGGTAGCTGATGGGCCAGTGGAGGTCTTGGTCTTGCGCGTCTTTGCTGTTTGTGTGCTGTTGCAAGTATGCGCAGGCCTTTGCAAGCTGCTCTGACGCCATCCACGGACGCCACCTTGCATGTTCGTACACTTCGTGCAGCCAGGAAGACAGCGCCGCACACCCTGGCCTCCAGGCTGGTGTTACTGTATTTACAAGTGACAAGCCTCATGTGATTTGCCGTGCTCGCAGGTACTGGCTGCTTGGGTCGGACCCGCTGTCCCCTGGCGGTCCCGTGGGTGTGGTCCTGGTGGAGGAGGTGCCCGTGGGGGCGGCGGCGGAGGCGGACAAGGCGGCGGCGGCGGGCCTCAAGCGGCGCGAGGCGCAGCGGCAGGCCCGCCTGGCGGAGGAGGGCAAGCTGGCGGCGGCGGCTGAGGCGCGGCAGCGGCGCCGCCAGGCGGCGGAGGACGCCGCGGCGGCGGCGGAGGCGGCGCGGACGGCGGCGGTGGATGCGGCCAAAGCCGCGGAGGCGGCGGAGGTCAGCCTGGCGGAGGCTAGGAAGCGGGTGGATGAGGGGGATGGGGATGAGGAGGAGGTGGCGGAGCGGGAGAGGGAGGTGAAGAGGGCGGAGGAGGCGGCAGCGGCGAAAGCGGCGGCGGCGGGGATGGCGGCGGCGCGCGCGGCGGCGGCGGCGAGGGAGATGGAGCAGGACTTGGACGAGTGGGGGCTGCCCAAGGAGCGGCCGAGGGCGGTGGTGCTGGCGCTGCCGTCGGACACGTGCCCTGCACGGCGGTGGTGCATGTACCACCGTGCGGGCCAGCTGACGGAGCTGCTGGCGTGGCTGCACCCCAAGGGCGTGAGGGAGGGGCCGCTGCGGGCGCTGCTGCTCAAGGTGCGCGACAAGATGGCCGCCGAGCAGGCGCCCGGCCAGCAGAAGGACAAGGGCGGTGACAAGGACAAGGAAAAAGCTAAGGAAGAGCAGACGGAGAAAGAGAAGGGGAAGGATGCTAAGGAGGGCGCGGGCGGCAGCGGGGAGAAGGGGCAGCCTGCGGCGGAGGCGGCGCCGTCAGAGCCCCTGCCGCCGCCGGTGATGTTGCTGCCGAGCGGCGCACTGGCGCCGCGCGGCCGGGGGCCGAGGCAGGGCTCAGCCGCGGCCGCGGCCGGCGAGCAGCAGCAGGGAGGGGAGGATGCCATGGAGGTGGACGAGGGTACGGCGGAGAAGGAGGAGGAGGCAGCGGGGCCCTCGGACGAGGCTGTGGAGCTGCGTGGCGAGCTGCTGGCGCTGTTCCGGGGGCTGCCGGCGGAGGCGTTCTGCGGGTTCTGGGGCTCGGCGGCGCGGAGGGAGCGGTGGGCGGAGTTCGTGGGCGGCGCCGAGACGCCGACGCAGCTGTCGGCGGCCATGACGGTGCTGGAGGCGATGCTGGTGGACGAGGTGCGGGGAATGGAAGCAAGCATGTGCCTTGTACCTGTGGCGCTAAAGCATATGCCCTACGAAGCGGAACAACATATGGCATGCTGGTGCAATCTCCAATCGGAGTAGCGTAGGGTAGGGATATTAAAGTGCTGACCAGAAGCTGCCGCGTCTCTCTTCGCCATGGCCCCTTTCGCTTGCCCCTCATCGCGTTGACACAATGTGTCCTGTCCACCCATGCCCGCAGGCGCTCAAGCCCCACTGGCGGCTGTACGCCATGCCCTCGCAGCACCCCGCGCTATGCGGCACGTGGGCGGCCGTGTGGTACCGCCTGGGCTGCCTGCAGGGGGCCGTGCGCAAGCAGGTTGGTTAGCCAGGACATCTGACCAAGATGTATGGGTACGCTGTGTGGGAAGCCTAGCACCTATGATCCAAAGCATCTGGGCTGCCTGCAGGGCGCCGTGCGATTGCAGTGGGTGCAGGGCAAGTGGGCCAGCCACTGGAAAGGCCGCAACGATCCCCCCAATGGTCTTCTACTGGACGCAATCGCCTTTGCGCATCGTTCGTCTCAGTACTGTGACTTGTAAACACGCAGTCTGGCGTGTAGCGTTAATGTCCCGGCCTCGGCGTTGCGAAACGGCCCCCTTTACGCGCAGGTGCTGCCCCCACGCGAGCTGCACCACGCCCAGGCCGCCGCCGCACGCGCCGCCATCCCGCGGCACCTGCTGCAGGACAGGTACCCCGCCAGGAAAGGGGCAGCAGGTGGGCGCGGGAAGTGCGGGTGTGGGTATGAGGTGCTGTGGTCTTGGGTGCAGACGGCTGGCCACTCGGGGTGGTAGCGCTCAGCACCGGCAGCCGGGCAGGGAGGGTGGATGGGTACGCTGTGCGTGGCGCAGATGGGCTTTGAGCGGGCTGTACGGTAATGCCTCATACTTGCGTGGACATGTGCTTTCATGGACCATAGGGAGTCAGCCAACTACTGGCGTGAAATGGCGTGCGCTGTTGAGCAATCTGCGACCGGCTCGATTGAGTGCGATTTCTGCAACATGCTTGATTCGCTGAGCCTTCAGGGACCAAAGCTCAGGCCAAGGCCAAGGGTGCTGCCGCTCCCTCGGGCCGAGGGGCCGGGCGGCAGGGCGCCAAACGCGGCCGCAGCGAGGACCCGTCGGAGGCGTCCAGCAGTAAGGAGGACGAGGAGGAGGAGGAGGAAGTGCAGGTGGCGCCGCAGAAGCGGGGCCGCGGTAGGCCCCCCAAGCGGCAGGCGACTGCCAAGGCAAAAGCCAGCGCTAAAGCTCCGGCGAAGGCGGCAAAGGGGGGCAGGAAGCAGGGGAAGCAGCAGCAGCAGGAGGAGGTGAAGGAGGACGAGGAGGAGGAGGAGGAGGAGGAGCAGGGGAGTGGGAGTGAGGATGGGGACGCGGAGGGGTCGGGGTCCGGGGAGCAGCAGGAGGAGGAGGAGGAGGAGGCAGAGGATAGTGAGGAGGAGGATGGGGATGAGGAGGACGAGGAGGAGGGCAGCGACGGCGTTGGGAGGCGCAGGTCGCAGCCCAGCAGGGCGTCCGGGCGGCAGGCAAAGGCGCAGAAAGGGGCAGGGCGGCGCACAACCCGCCAGTCAGCTAGACAGGCGCGGGATGAAGACGAGGACGGGTCGTCAGATGACGAGGAGGAGGAGGAGGAGGAGGAGGAGGAGGAGGAGGATGGCAAGCGGCCCGCGCGCCGCGCCCGGGGAGCTGCGGGGGTCCGCGGCGGCAGGCTGCGGGCGGCGGCGGCGGCGGCCAGCTCAGATGACGAGTCTAGCCAGGATGAAGAGAAGGGCCTTGAAGACAACGTTGACGAAACGGGGCGTCAGGGCCGCGGCGGGAAACGCGCAGAGGCCAAGGCGGCGGCGGCGGGGGCGAGGGGCCGGACCCGCGGGGCGTCTGGCGGCGGGGCGGCGCCAGCAGCGGCAGCGGATGCCAAGGCCGTCGGGTCGCACGCAGCGGCCATCCTTGCGAACCGCAAACGGAAGCTGAATGAGCCGGCTGAGGAGGAGGAGGAGGCGGTTAAGGCCTCGGACAGCGATGAGGAGGGGTCTGGGAACGATGTGGGCGAGGAGGACAGGCGGGCGCCGCGGGGCCGTACGGCGGCGGCGGCGGCGGCGGCGGGAGGGGGCAGGAGAGGTGCGGCGGTGGCGGCGGCGGCGGCGTCCCGGGCGCTGGCGGCGGCGCCCCCGGCCAAGGCTGCTGCCAAGCGCGGGGCCATGGCTCGCAGTGAGGTGGAGTACGACGCGGATGAGTTTGCGGACCTGAACGATTGAGCAGCTGGGAATGTAGGGCAGCTAGTCGGTGTGGGCAAGGGCTTCACTGAGTACAGGATACTGGTGGTGGAAAGGTCATGCTGCAGCGGTTGGTGGTTTGCTGGCGTTTGCCTAGTTTCGTGACTTTGTGGAGTAGAACGAGGAAAGGGATGTATGGGAAGTAATGCAGTAATAGCTGACAGCCATTCAACGATGAAACGTTGCCATTAGTTGGGTTCACAGGGGAGCAGCGGCCCAGATTGTGAATATCCCATGCTGCCATTGCAGGCGAGGGCGCTGCCAGCACGCTGCTCGAGGAGACTATGTGTGTTGGTGATTACCCATGTAGCATGTAGTTTCTGTGTGTGCAGTGCTCAGACTTAATTGCCTGCTGCTTCAAGGCACGTTTGCGCTTGGTGCGTTCAGCCAAACCGTACCAACACGGACTTCGCTGGCAATGCCTGGCTTTGGCTTGCATGTAGTGCCCATGTGTTTTGTGTGTGGCGTTCTTTCTCGCATCACGTACGGAAGACTTCATAGCTGCGGGGGGGCGGTACGTGCAGTGGCTTGCTGTTGCGTGCGTGGAATACCTACTTCCCGCTCTGCGCAGCTTTGTAAGGCCATTGCTACCTCCAAGCTCCCGCTCTCCACCAGGGCCGCCAGCTGCTGTGTGTACCCCGCCCCACCACCACAAAGCCGACTAAACGCGTAGCATGTTGTTGCGCGCGTACATGATCTCTCCCGTATCTTCTTGACTGGCGCATGTGAGGCTCCAGAACCAGCTCCGCGTCAATGTGAACTCCGGGACCATGCTCATGTAAGCCGCTGACTTGACAAACTCGGCAGCGGTTGTGAGGGATGATATGTTGGATGTTCAAAATGGCTGATTGCAGTTGACTTACTACAGAGGCGTGTACGCTCCTTGGAGTTCAGCGGCCTTTAACGAAACACAGGAGAATGTCCGACTCTGAGGACGACCGTCTTCCCGACGTTCCAAAAGCTCCGAGGCAGAAGCGTTTTCGATTTAAAACATTTGCTGAGCGTGTCGCGGAGGTGAGCTGCGCCGCCAAGTTCCGCGCGAGCCAATGGGGGTTTACAGCGCCGCCTTGGGCGCACATGTGCATCAACTATTTTCTGGACGGACTGACAGACTTAGTTGCCGCTGAAATGTTTGTGCTAGTCGTCGGGAGCGGAAATTGTTGAAGAGCATCGCAACTCTCGGCGGCGCCCTTTCGCTGAACAACGGCAGCTTACACTGTCACAGTACCCCGTTTCACTGCAGCTGCTCAGCGCAACAACGGAAGTACTCCTGGTGTACGCATTCATGGCGAACGCCTGCTGCTGCTCTCCCCTGCCATAACGCCCTCGACTGGGGCTTGACGCTGCTGCTGCCTCCACCCACCCGTCCCTTGCTGCCGCACTGCCCAGGTCGATGTGGATGTGTACAAACGGTTAGGGACCACCAAGACAGAGCCCTCCGCGGGCTGCTGGCTGGCAGATGGCCTTGCCAAATGGCGCGAGCTCAACAGCACCGCCCACTTTCTCCAGGTACGCCCCCGCCAGTCTCCCGCTGGCAATGTGCACCCAACCCCACGTCATCGTCCTTCAACCCCATGAATGCACTCCATGCCGTAAGCTTGTCTTGTACCACCGTCGGCACTGGACCTGCCGCCGCCTGCAGCTGCCAAGCGCCCGTCGCTCAACCCACACCGACTCGTCCGTCCCATCCTCCCCGCTCTCCACTGTCCGCCTCACATCCCCGCACCCCGTGCACCCCAAACCAACACCGACCCACATCGCAACCCCTTCGCCGCAGGCCGCCGCGGAGCTGCAGCCGCTGTGCCAGTCCCTGCCCCAGCTGCTGCACCACCGCGCGGCGGTGCTGCGCATCCTGCTGTCAGCCCTGGTGCCCGCCGCCCGCCTGTCGCTGCCCGCGCTGCTGGACCTGCTGGCGTCAGCAGCACGCGACCTGCAGGCGGAGTTCCTGCCCGCCCTGCCGCGTGTGGTACGGCGCCTGGTGGGGCTGCTGGACGGAGGAGCGGACCGGGAGCCAGAGGTGAGTGGGTCAGCCTGGAGGCAGCGGTGTTTTTGGTGTGTGGAGGTCGCGGTGTCAGCCTAGGGATGCAGGGGTTGCTGCAAAGAGCTGCTTGACATGAATAGAGGGTCCCCAGGCCACGGGATATCATACAAGGAGTGATAATGTCTTACCTCTCGGACCGGGAGCCGGGCGGCACACCGGTGTGGATGCCGCGGTGTCAACCTGTAACTGTCAGGGTCGCTGCCAGGGGTAGAATGACCGTAATTCTGATAGAGTGCCGTCCGGGCCACCCCGGGACTGGTGCGCAACGTTCTATTGGACCGGATATTATGCAAGTCGTGACTCTGTTCCCCCTCTCCTGCCTTTGTGCCTTGCAGTCCCTGGAGGCCATCTTCACGTGCCTGTCGCACGTGTGCAAGCACCTGGTGACGCACCTGGCCGCCGACCTGCCCGCCTCGCTGCGAGTGACGGCGCCGCTCCGTTACTACACGGCCGACCACGTACGGCAGTTCGCCGCACAGGCCGTGGGGTTCCTGCTACGTTCCGCACCCTCGGCGTCTGCCTTGCGCCAGGGCGTGAGGGCGGTGCTCGCAGAGCAGGCCGCCCGCCCTACTCCCGAACGCACGGACGGAGCGGGCCTGGTGCTCGCCGAGTCGGTGCTGGGTGTATCGCATGGGCTACACAGCCGGGCACCTCGGCTGCTGGAGCTGTTGCTGAAGGAGGACCTGCTACAGCCCTCGGATCTGAAGGCAGCTGCTGCAGCTGCTAGCGAGAAGGGCAGGAAGGGGGGAAGCGGCAGCGGCAGCAGGAGGAAGGAGGAGGGCGAGGCGGCCGCTGGGGCGCAGGAGGAGGAGGATGGCACTGGGAGAGGAGGGGAAGGGGCGGAGGGGCAGCCGTCGGTGAGCCGGGAGCAGCTGAGGGCCTGCGCGGCTGCGGTGGCGAGCGTGGCCCTTGCGCGGCTGCTGGACCACCTGCGACGAGGCAGGGCGGGGGAGCTGTGGACTGCTCTAGGGGAGGAGACGGCGCGGCGGCTCAAGGCTTACGAGACGGCGGCTGCTGCGGCGGCGGGAGGGCGCGGGGGTGTGGCGGCGGCGGCAGCACTGTCGCCAGCGGCGGCGGCGGCGGGGCGCAGCCTGGGCCGGTCGCTGCTGCTCATGGCCCAGGCTGTGGGTTACTACCGGGGCAGCAGGGTTGAGGACTACAAACCCCTGTTTGACCTGCTGGGTCGGCTCATGGCCCCGTCGGTGTGGCTAGCTACCTCGGTGGCGGCCGGTGCGCCAGCTTACGCAGATGCGGGTGGGGACGGGGACAGCAGCGAGGCACCCAGTGCCACGCCCAGTCCTGCGGTCAGCCCCGGCAAGGCGGCTGGCGCTGGCAGGGACCCCGCGGCGCTGCTCGGCCAGGACGAGCATGAATCACCGTACGGCAGCTTCCTGGACGTGTCGCTGTCGTACTCCGTCCTGGAGCTGGCGCGCGGGGTGGTATACGGGCACCTGAAGGCGGTGGGCGCGAGCGAGGGGCCGGCGGCGCTGGCGAGGTGCGCGGCGGCGTGGGCACCGTGCTTTGCTCGCCCGCCTGCGAGCGAGGCGCTCCCGTTCGTCAAGTCGCTCATGGTGCGGCCTGCTGGGGAGGAGATTGCGCGTGTGTTTGCGCCCCAGATGATGGGATGCATGGGCCGTATTATGATGCAGAAGCAGGGCCAGCAGCAGCAGGGAGGCAGCGGGTCTGGGGAGGTGGGTACACCGTCGGGCAGCCAGGCGGATGTCAGCGGCGCTGCGCTGCTGCTGCTGCGGGACCTGTGCGCGCTGCTACAGCCTCCAGGTTCGTACCGACCCACGGGTCTGCCGCTGCTGCTCACGGCGCAGCCGCACGGCGTACGGCTGGCGGCGCACGTGCGGGCGTTAGTCACGGAGTGGAAGCCGGCGCCGACCCATGGGTCTGGTAACGGGGGCGCAGGGGCAGCGGACGGGACGGCAGCCGCGGCGTGGGCGGCTGTGTCCCTCCTGCCCCATGCGTGCGAGGGGCCGGGGCAGGCGCTGGCGGCGTGCGAGCAGGTGCTGTCCGTCACAATTAGTGCGCTGCAGGAGCGGGCAGCGGCAGGGGGTGCTGGTACTGCTGGCGTGCCGGCGGCTGGGGAAAATAGCGACCTGGCGCAGCTGCTGCTGCTCCGCGCCACCGCCACCGAGCTGCTCGCTGACCTTCTGCAGCAACAGCAGCAACAACAGCAGCAGCAACAGCAGGGTTCCCAGCCGGTGGCGCCACAGGCAACGGGCCTGTCCGCTTCCCTCGTGTCCGCTGCCCAGTCCACGTTGCAGTGGGTGCTCGACGGTGCGGCGGCCGCAGGGACCAGTAGTGTTAACTCCACAATCGGCCTAGGTGCCGACTACGCGACCGTCCGCGCGGCGGCGGCCCTTCTGGCGGCTGTGCGATCCCGCTTGGCCTCTGTAGACGATGGTACCGCCACTGCGCCTGCAGCAGCCGTCAGCGCAGCCCGTGCGCTGCTGTCTGAGTCACGCCTCCGTGACACCGTCGCCGTGCTGGCCCCGCTGCTAGCCCACGAGTCGCAGCCGCTGCGCGCCGCCGTGCTGCGCGTGCTGTGCTGCATGGACCAGCCGCAGCTGGAGTCTCTCGGCCCGGATCCCAACGACCCCACCGCTGCCGTACAGCAGCAGGGCAAGAAGGGCGAGTCTGGCGGGAGCAGCAGCAGCAACAGCAGCCCCAAGTGCGACCTGATTGATGTGCTGCACGGAATTAACACGCAGCCGTTCACGATTGAGAGCGGGCGCAAGTGGGCGGTGGCCATGGGGCGGCTCAAGACGTACCTCGAGTACGGCAGGATACCGGACTTTCTGGTGCCGGCGTTTGCGTACGGCATGACGGGCGTGCTGTACATTCGCTTCAGCCCGCTGTGGCAGCCTGTGAGCGAGGCGCTGGCGGCGTGCCTGCAGTACAAGGGACAGGTGAGGGCAGGGAAGCGTACGGCTCACGTTAGCCTCCTTTCAGCGTGTGCTCTGGCGAGCCGAGCACCGCCCGGTTGGACCTGGGCCCTCCTGTTCGTTGGCGTGCCGATGTGCTGCGGACAGCAGGGTCGGAACTGCAGGCCCATTTCTGTGTTGACCTTGGTGCCATCGCATGCATCTAACGTACATTGACCTCGTTTTGCTTCCTCTTTTACCCAATGCCCCGCAGGCTTCGTGGCCCATCGTCTTCTCCTTCCTGTCTTCTGCCCAGCGGCAGCTGCTGTCAGGGGAGCACCTCCCCTCCTCCTCAAAGTCCTCTGAATCCCAGCCGGAGTCACACCACCACGGCAAGGACCGCCGTGGCGGCCGCCGCCACCGCAGCGCAGCCGCCATTAGCGCAGCCGTTACGGCCGAGCCGCTGTGGGACGAGCTCCCGGCGGCGCAGGACGCGACGGTTATCGAGTCGTTGGACGAGCGGTTCTTGGCGGCGGCGGCGGCCGGAACGCCGGCGGCGGCGGGCGGCGTCACGGATCCGCAAAACCGGCTTAGCCACGTGCTGCGTGCGATGGCAGCGGCGCCGCACGACATTATTGAGAAGCATTCGCGCGACTGGGTGCCGCTGTTCCTGTCGTACACCGCCGCCAGGGGCAGCCACTTTGACGACGGCGAGGGTGACGTGGCGGCGGTGGTGGCGGCGGCGCGAGCAGCGACCACGGCGGCGGCGGCGGAGGCGCAGGAGCCTGCCGACGGCCGGCCTAGGAAGAAGGTGCGCCGCAGCGACGCCGACGGCGACACCGCCGGTGCCGCCGACGGCGAGTCCGGAGTTAGTGGCGGCGGCGGCGGCGGCGGTACCGTCAGCGTGCTGTCGCTGATTGGCGGCAAGACGTGGCGGTCAGGCCTGCTGGATTGGCTCAAGATGCTGTCGGGGCTCAAGGGCGTGCGCGGGCTGTTCCGCCACGAGGAGCTGCAGACGGCGGTGGCGTCGCACCTGCTGGAGGCGGACGGCGGCGTGCAGGGCGCGGCGCTCAAGTGCCTGCGGCCGTACAAGTTCCGGTGGCTGCCGCCGGAGATGGCGGAGCGGCTGGGGCGCCTGGCGGACGACGGAACGCTGCGGGTGGGTCAGCGTGTATGACTGCAGTACCCGGCTACAGGTGTAGGCAAGCCAGTGAGGCGCTTAGCAACCTAGAAGCACTGCTCTGTTTACTGGTCGGCCTGCCTCTGAAGGGAGGCGTTGTGAACCCAGCGGTCACTTTGACCCTCACCGTTGTGTGTCTGCTCGGCAAGCCGGCTTCACCACATTACGATGTACTCTTTTGACAGAACCACGCCCCTACCCACGTGCCACAGGAGGAGCTGGCGCTGTTCCCTGTTGCCCCCGGTGCCGACGGCGCCGTCGGCGAGGAGGCGCGCCCCGGCCTCATCCCCCTGCTTGTCCGCGTGCTGTTCCCAAAGATGCGCAAGCGCAGCGGCCGCCTGGGTGGCCGCGGCGCCGTGGGCAGCGCCCGCGCCGCCATCCTCAACTTCCTAGCCAACCTCCGGCCCGCGGAGCTGCGGCCCCTGCTTGAGCTGCTGCTCGAGCCAATGGCGGTGGCGTTTGTGCGGCCTGCGGAGGAGGACGGGCGGGCGCAGGGGGTGGCGGGGTGGGAGCGGCCGGGCGGGCGGCAGGCGGAGAAGGAGGCGCAGGAGCTGGATCGCTTCCGGCTGCTGCCTCCGCCCTGGTGGAGTGCGGCCATGCTGGGCCGCGGCGCGGGGTGGTGGTTGGCGGCGGTTGACCAGGTGGCGCTGGATGCGCTGCCCGCCAGGAGGAAGATCGGCTTCTTGAACGCATGTAGGTGCAAGGCATCAGGGGCACGTGGGGTGTAGGCGGGAATGCTGGTGGTGCTCCTGCTGCTGTAGCGAGTGCATGGAGTAACGCCCGGGTAGGAGGCTATACGGCCTAGTGCGTTTACTCAATAGAGGCATCTTGGAATAACAACATGGCCATCCTCAGCCGTGATGACTCGCGGCGTGAAAGGCCGGCCCTGCCCTGACCGCCGTGCATCTCCTCCTGCCGCTGCCGTGGTGCCCTCCATCCCACCAGTCGAGGACATGCTGGCCCACCTGGGCCACGCCGTGGAGCCCTTCCTGCCCACCCTCACCGCCATCGCGCTGAGGCTGTTCACAACCGCAACCGCCGCCATCCCCGCGGGCGCTACCCCCGCCCCCGCCGCCGCCGGCGGCAGCAGCCAAGACGCCGCCGGTGCTGGCGACGGGCCCGAGGAGGCGTCCCAAGGGAAGCAGAAGGAGCAGGGAGCGGAAGGGGCGGAGGACGAGGAGGAAGGGGAGGAGGAGGAGGGCGGGAAGGAGGTGCCTGCCTTGGAGCGGCACAGAGAAGTCCGCGGGTCAGCGTTGCGGCTGTTTGCCCAGGTGAGCGCCGACGACGGCCATACATATGCATTAGGACAGGAGCATCAGTATTGCATGTTTACGCCTAGGTGCGTGGCAACCGTGACTTTTTGAGGCATGGTGGCAGCTTGCATGAGGTATCCTGTACGGAAGGTCAGAATTGTTTTTCCTTACCAGTACCTCCGTTCCGTGTGTGCTCCTCTCTCTCCAGGTTTTTCTGCGCTTCCCCGCCTCCTCCGCGTGCGACTACAACGCGCTGTGGGGGCTGCTGCTGCCTGCGGTGCAGCCCATGGTGCCGCGCCTGATGCTGGAGGCGGGCAGTGCAAGGTGGGTACCGCGTGAGGCGCTGGGAGAAGCATTGAAGTGGCAGTGGCAGTGCCTGGTAAATACGCCGAGGGGCAGTAGCAAGGCGTAGTTGCCAGGTGGAGGGCAGCGCAGGACAGGAAGCACCCTGCTTCCAGCTAACCATGCACGTATATCTAGCACAACGGCTTCGCTGCAGATCTGTTTTGTGCTGCTGTTCGCTGACGCCCTCTGCCCTCCAATACCAGCAACGTGCTGCATTGCTATGAGCAGGCGTCGTATCAGTAAGATGGTAACGCTTGGCAATCTGACAACACTTGTTAACTTGAGTATCCCGGCCTTTACAACCCCCCGCAGGGAGCCTCCCCTGCTGGAGTGCGTGCTGTCGCTGTCCCTCAGCCCCGGCCTCGCCCGCGTGCTGGGCAACAGCACCTCCACTGCGGACGCACGCCTGTCCCTGTCACGGCCCGCCGGCACCGCCGCCGCAGCCGCAGCCGCCCGCCTCGCCCGCGCCACCGCCCCAGCCAATGACAGCAAGGCGAAGGATGTCGACAAGGAGCAGGAGGGGCAGCAGGAGGAGGAGGACGAGGAGGAGCAGGAGGGTGGAGAGCTGCAGGAGTGGCAGGCGCAGGGCTGCGGCAGCCAGCTGGTCAGGGGAGTGGTGGCCATGCTGGGCTCGGGCCGCTGCTCCGACGTCGTGCGGTGAGTGGGGTTGATGGCTGGGGCCGTGGGTGCTGTGGGGACACGCGGAGGTAGCAGACGTCCAGCCTGGTAGACAGCGTTGCGTCCGTGGCCACAACACGAAGTGGCTTACGCCGTGCCACCTGACCTCCACGGTGTGGCTACTCGCCGCGCAAACACGACAATCCACAATGCGCTTACCCAGGAAGATCCTTTGCGTGCTATAAATGGACGCACTGCTAGGCTCAGCCCCTCCTGTGCCACGCCACTAACGTACACCGTGTGATGCGACACGCAGCGCCACGGTGCTGGACGTGCTGGACGCGCTGCTGGGCTGCGGCGGTGCGCTGGTGCGGCGCGTGCTGCTGCCGCTGCTGCCCGAGGTGCTCACGGCGCTGCACGCAGCCATCGCCGAGGCGTGGGCGCAGCAGCCGGCCAAGGGAGGTGCACGGGTGAGCGCATGCATTTGCTTGCTGCGCGACAGGGTCCAATCGTTTCAATCGTTAGCGCTCTTGCGATCTGGAGGGGTGAGCCGACGGTCGCAAGCTGCCCTAGCAGCGTGCAGGTGCAGCACACAGCCGCGTTGTTTGCCGTGTACTCAACAAGCTCGTGTGGCCCATCACTGTAGCCCCAGCCATCAACCATTGCGTGGTCGTACACTGCGCACCTGTGACCCGGTACCCCAGGGCCGGCGGCGGGCTGTGGGCTCTGCTGGCCACCGCGAGCTGGCCATCCTGGAGCAGCTGGGCGGCCTGGCGGGGGATGCGCAGCTGGCGGGGAGGCTGGCGGACGCACTGGTGGCGCTGCTCACGCAAGCAGGTGGGCAGTGGAGGATGGGGAGACGTAATGGGTACTCAGCAGAACATGTGCTGGGAGTAGCTGTCCGCACTGCACACTTTGCATGGAGCACTGCTGGTGATGATGCAAGCGGGCGGGCGCTGGGCAGCGAGGGCTTGTGGGCAGGGGGGTCGTGATGAAGGCAAACACTCAATATGTGGAGAGCTCGGTCATGAGGCCGGCTAAGGCGCTGTGGCTTAGCCTGGCCGGGCCGGGCTGCATGGAGCTGCATGGGAAAGCTCGGCGCCAGCGACGATGAACCCTACATTCATTTCACCGTCGTCTGATGAGACGTGATGAGAACTACACTCCTACACCTTTATGTCCTGAGCTCGGCGCCGAGCATTGGGGCACTGCACGGCAACCTGCACACGTGTTGTGCGGTCTGGCACCTGGGCTTTGTTTGTACCGGGCCCTAGCGGCCTTCGGACGCCATTCTGTGATGAGGAGCGATGCCTGAGGGTCATTACCATCACATGCAGCATTCACGTACTCCGGGGCAACCCATCGGAATCCTCGGCGCTGATGAATCCTAACTATTTCACCGTCGTCTGATGAGACGTGATGAGAACTTCTCCTACACCTAATACATCTGAGCCGATCTGACCCACTGGCATGGACTGCGCATTAGGTCGTTACCATCACATGCAGCATTCACGTACTCTGGGGCAACCCGTCCGGAGCCTCGGCGCTGATGAATTCTAACCTTTTCACCGTCGTCTGATGAGACGTGATGAGAACTTCTCCTACACCTAATACATCTGAGCCGATTGCCACTGGCACTGATTGTGCATTCATCTTCATGACGGTGTTTGACAAAGGACCGGCAGTTCGGCATGCTGCATAACTTGCTGCGAGACCGCAGGGTTGCTTCTAAATCCCATTGCCTAATTCCCATGGCACACACAGCACAACATTGGGCAATGACGATTCCCTTACAATTTCACCGTCGTCTGATGAGACGTGATGAGAACTACTCTCCTACACCAAATATCCGAGCCGTGCTGATCCGCACTTGCGCACATAGGAGTGCGCACCACTGCTTTCTCGCCCGTCCGTCCGCTCCGATTGCCCGCCCATGCCGTCCCATCACCCACAACCCCACCTGCCGGACACCTGACACTTCTGTTCCACGTCGCAACCCCCAGGTGCTCGCTCCTCCAAGCAGCGCTCCTCCCGCGCCTCCAGCGGGCGGCTGGACGAGCAGGGCATCAGCCGGGCCCTGGGCGCCCTGGCCGTGCTGTGGGGGCGGCTGGCGCCAGGGGACCTGCGCAGGGAGGACGTGGAGAGGTGGGCACCATGACCTGCAGCGCCCGGCGTCTGGCTTGTGTTTTGCAGCGGTCTTGACGCGCTTTTAGCGAAGACGACATGACGTGTTGCATGGACTCGTCGTGGGGCCCCTTGGGTCGAGTAGACTACGGCTCCCTCGGTACGCAGCCCTGGTACCGTCCTTTGAGGACCTTGATCGTTACTATACGACTCTGGCGCACAGCTTTGCCGTACACCCGTTCATCCGTGCAGGTACTGCGAGGCCATGTCCATGTGGGCCATCCGCCTGACTCACCGCGAGAGCCGCGCCGCCCTGGCCGCCGCCTTCCGCGCCGTGGCGGGCGTGCAGCCGGACCTGCAGCTGGCGCCCACCGCCGCCCGCCTGGCGGACCTCACGTCATGGGCGTACGGCAGCCTGGACGACGTGGACTACGAGCGGCGGCTGGCGGCGTACGGCGGTCTGACGGCCAAGGAGTGGGCGGGCATGACGCGCCTGCAGGTGCGTGGCTTGGCCGACATGTAACGTGGCCCAGGGAGAAGGCGGAAGCTGCTGGTTGTTGAAGGGCGCACTTTTGGTGCCAGGTTGCGGATGCGGTGTTCTCAATGGGTGTACACAACCCATTACACCTTGCCTTGTCACAATGTTGCTTCCTCTGCACCCTGGGTGCCATCACCATGATGCTGTTTCCCCCCGTCGCCATGCAGGCCCTGCCGCTGCTGCTGGCGGCGCTGTACGACCTCCGCAGCCAGTCCGACCTGGCGCTGCGGCAGGCTGCCGCCTCCACGCTGGCGGGCCTGGTGGAGGCGCTGGCGGCGGCGGAGGCGGCGACGGCGGGGGCGGCCGGGGAGGACCCTCCGGACAGCATCCTGCGCCTCATTGGCCGCGTGCTGTACCCCCAGGTAACGCGCACGGGCTGCCACGCTGTTTCCGTAGCTTCCCTGCGACCGTACGTGACAGGGGATTGTGCCCGAAAGCCTGCGCTAGCAAGTACGCAGTTGCTGTTGCGCCGTTAATGTGGTGATCGCTCTATGCATTGCGGACGACCGCCACCTTACCATTCCCGTCCCCGCCCCCGTCGTTTCTTCGCTTGCAGATCAAGAGCCAGCTGACGTGCCCCAGCCTGGCGGTGCGCCAGGAGCACGTGGTGCTACTGCGGCTGCTCGTGGCCTCCCTGCCGCGCCGCTTCCCCGACCTGACGCTGCTGCTGTCGCCCAACGACCCGGAGACCGACTTCTTCAACAACATCGCGCACCTGCAGAGCCACAGGTGCGACGCGCGTGCGGAAAGCGCCAGTGTTGGTGTTTATGTATACACTTGTGGAGTGGCAGTAGCAGCAGCAGCTGCTGAGTGGACCTGGAGTGATTCAGCGGCATTTGGCATGACGTGCATGTGGGTCGCAAAGAGCCACAGGCTGAACGCCACAGTGGTGTTGATGGGATGTGTTCAGGGGGTTGCAACTGTCGCCACTACACACGAGGCGCCCGGCACTTATGGACGCAATGGCTGGTGATGCAAACAGTACCTTGACGCAGGACGTGATCTGCTACTGTACTATGAAAATCAAAATCTCTGAAGCCATTTGCTCTCGGCCCAGCGACTGGGTCGACCGACACCTGGGCATGTCTGCCCACGTGCTGCATGACAGCTGCTTTGTCACGTGCGCCGATTACCAAACGCTGCATACTGCTGATGGTGCATACATCACGTGAATGCCTTCAAGGCCGGTTGCAGCCTTAGCATTGTGCAACCCACGTTCGTGTCGTCGCATTGCGCACCCGCGACATTGTCTAGCGTATCGCGCGCTGTACTGTACTCCTGCACTGCATCTGCTCTCATGCACAACCGGCGGGCGACGGCTGTTGATGCAAACAACACCTTGACGCAGGACATGATCTGCTATGTACTATGAAAATCAAAATCTCTGAAGCCCCGGCCCGCCGCCGCTCCTCCTGCCCGCCCGCTACAATGCACCCCCTGCACACTCGCTCACACCCGTCTGACCATGCCTTACCCTCGTCCCTAACCAACCACACAGGCGCACTCGTGCCCTGGGCAAGCTGACCAAGCTCATCAAGCAGCACAGCCCCGATGCAGCCCCAGACTCCACCGTTCCATCCACCGCCTCAACCGCTCCCTTGGGCCGGTGCCTCATGGACGTCATCGCCCCTCTACTGCAGCAGTTCATCGAAGAGGGCGCGGGCGGCGTCTCGGGCGGCGACATTCGCGCGCACGACAAGAAGCAGACCGACATTGACAAGGAGGCCAACGTCACAGACGCGGCTATTACAGCCCTGGGTGCTGTGGCGGGGCACCTCGCCTGGCCGCAGTACGAGCAGCTGCTGAACCAGTTCATGCGGCTGATGAAGGCACGGCCTGCCAAGCCGCTGATCCGCGCTGTGTGTGCTATTCTGGACAATTTCCACTTTGCGCTGCCGACAGAGGACGAGGAGGCGCAGGGCCAGCAGCAGGGCCAGCAGCAGCAGCAGCAGCAGCAGCTGGCTGTGGGGGCGGGGGCGGGGCAGGCAGGCGGTCAGGCGATGGAGGTGGATGGGCAGGGGGCAGCAGTGAGAGAGAAGAAGCGGGGCCGGGATGCACAGGAAGGCGGCGATGTGGTTGCAGCAGCGGAGGGAGCCGGGGAGCAGCAGCAGCAGCCGGGGTCCGGTGCTCAAGGGGCGGAGGCCGAGCAGCAGGCTGAGGAGGAGGAGGCGGAGGAAGAAGAGGAGGTGCAGGAGGAGGACGTGGCGGTTGTGTCGTACGACCCCAGGGCGGAGGCTGCGGCCGTGCAGCGCGCGCTGCTTAAGCGCATCCTGCCTGCGCTGCACGACCAGCTTGTGGAGAAGAAGCGCGGGGAGGACGAGATGGCGGCCAGCGTGCGCGCCCCCGTGGCCCTGGCCATGGTCAAGCTGCTTAAGCTGCTGCCGCCGGCCGCGGAGAGGGCGGAACTGCCGAGGGCCCTGCAGGTGCGTCTCGTGTGGTGCCTCGTCACTGGGTACCGGTGTGCGAGGTGCATGTGGCTGTGTGTGCGGTAGCCTGTGGGAGCAATGTGCTTGAGGCTCCCGGTCGGCCACCGTCATCTGATCCTTACCCACGCCACCCTCGCCTTCTCAGGGCCTGGCCACCCTGCTGCGTGGGCTCGTCCTCAGTCCCCATGCCCTCGCCTCGTCATTCGCACGGCCCATGCCGGTGTGCTGCCCCTCCCCGCACCCCACTGACCACTACCCACCTCCTACTCCTGCTTTCCCCACCACCAGGGCGTGGCCAACCTGCTGCGCGCCCGGCTGCAGCGCATCCGCGACGACGCGCGCGCCGTGCTGGTGGCCATGATGGCGGAGCTGGGCCCGCGCTACGTGCCGTACGCCTGCCACGTGCTGCGCGCCTCGCTGCCCGACAAGGGCTTCACGGCGCACGTCATCGGGTACACGCTGCACGCCGTGCTGGAGGCGGTCGTGCAGGTGGGCCGGGGCGGCCGTACGCGTGTCTGTGGGTGTGCGGGCTGCGGGCCTGTGGATCAGGCATGCGGTATGCTTCCAGGCGTGCGGTGGGGAGTGGGTGGTGCTGACCGGCGGGGACTAAGCCCGTGCTGCACGCAGGGCGAAGGGCATCATCAATGAGTTGTGCCTTTTCCGTGCGCCACGGGCCCTGAAAGATTGACAGCCCCTGCGCACAGGAAAGCTCGCATGGTGTTGAGCAGGGTAAATTGCAGTATAGACGTGCTGAGTGTGCTGAGCGCGCACCAAGAGCGTGCATGTGACACGTGCCACGTGCAGGTCGCTCACGGCAAGAGCGCGGAGGCGGCAGCGGCGGCGGCGGTGGCGGAGCCGGCCGACGGCGGCGCGGCGGCGGCCAAGGAGGGGTACGACGAGGACGAGGATGTGGAGGGGGCGGCGGAGGGCGATGAGGCGGAGGACGCTGTGGGCATTCTGGATGAGAGCCTGGAGCTCTGCGTGCCCCTGGTGGAGGCAGACCTGTTTGGGCAGGTGGGTCCAGGGGCCGTGCAGGGGAGCTTAATGCATGGTGGGCACCAACCGTCCCTGCGGGAGTGCCCATGCACTGTTGCTTGACTGTCGGTGTGGAGCGCGCGTTGTGAAGCGAGCCAACGGGCGAGGCTGACCGACGGCTTACCAGCTGCCTGTGGGTCCAGCATTGGTGTCTATGTACTAAACCGTGTAGCAGGATGCGGTGAAGGGGAATACACGGCAAAGCCATAAGGACCAGGCCGCGAAGGCATGGGCGGTGCTGAGATTGTGTATCTCCCCGTGTGCAGGTGTCCGAGGCCAAGGAGGTGACTGCCTTCGCGGCGCAGTACAAGGAGGCCAAGCGCTGCCGCGCCAACGAGGCCTTCCAGCTGCTGGCCTCCGCCGTCACCTTCAGCACCCACATGGAGCAGGTGGGCAGGGGGCGCGGGGTCCCACGGGCTGGGCGCCTGGGAGGGGGCAAGCGCTACTGCGGCTGCTGCCGCCACGCGTACCTTGTCCTCCCTTTTCATGCAGTACCTTCAAAGCTCCTGTCCGTGTGAGTACGACCGTTACTGGCTCCCTTCCGTTGCTGTTCCCCTTCCGTCCCGCCCTATCGCCTCGATGCCCCATGTCCGACTGACGCCCTGCCCCGTCTCGTGCCCCTGCCCACACACAACCCGCAGCTGCTGGAGCCAGTCACTAGCCGCCTGCACCTGGCCGGCCAGCCCTCCATCCGCGCCAAGCTGACGCAGCTGCTGCAATTCGCGGCGCGCGGCGTGCGCACCAACCCCACTGCGGGCCCGCGTCAGGTGATGGCGCTGGTGGTGCGCCTCATGGGCGGCTGCCTGACCAGGGAGGAGGCGGCGCGGGCGAGGGCCAAGGCGGCGGTGGGGCCGGCGGGCAGCGCGGCGGCGGGGCTGGCGCCGGCGGCGGGCGGGGCCAAGCGCGACACCACGGACGAGGACAGGTGCGCGCGCTCTCGCGATGTGCTTCTATTTTCCTTCCTAATCCAGCCAAAGGCCGCTTTCCGTTGATGCCATTTCACGCTTTGTGGCTTAAGAATTCTTTTGTGACTCTGAACCCTGTAGGGCCGCCCTGCACGAGTACCTGGTGCTGGAGTTCTGCCTGACGCTGCTGTACGGCAGCGTGAAGCGGGGCGTGCTGGCGGGCCGCACGCCGCAGCTGATGGCGCTGTTGGACCCGGCGCTGCCGCTGCTGGTGCGCGCGCTGAAGAGCAGGTGCGTAACCAGCGCGTCGGCGGTGCCCAAGTGGCCACAGCGGCGTTGCTTCGGGTGACTCTTGGTGCCGTTGCCGCCTGCAGCCTACCAGCTGCGGTACAACACCGTCTGCAAGTTCATTACCCTGCTACCAAGTCCCCATACCATCTGATTTAACAAAGCTCATCTGCATTCATACACCCGGCAGACTCACAGTGTGAACCGCGCTCCTTCACTCCTAATCGCCGCCTTGACTCCTCCTCGTCGCACCCCGTTCACCGCCCTGCTTCTCCCTCCCTCGCGCCCCCTCAGGCACGCCAACTGCGTGTCCCTCTCCCTGCGCACCCTGGCGCACCTGGCACCCCTGCCGCTGCCGTCCATGCCCCACGCGGCGCCGGAGGCGGGCCGCGCGCTCACGGCGCTGCTCAAGAAGGTGCCCAACGTCAAGCACCCCATCGCGCAGGTGGGCCCCGGCTTGGGTTGCTTGGCTTGGGTTGCTTGGCTTGGGTTGATAATGGGATTCGGGGGCGTAATGCGCCTATAGTAGGTGGGCCTGGAACTTGGTGTGGATGTGGGCGCGAGTGGGAAAGGGGGCCTGGGACCGCGGCTGCCGCCTCCTGTTCTTCACACCTCACATCACCTCGCCATGCCGTAAGCAACATGCACTGTAACCGCAATGTAACCGCTGTCCTCGCTGCAGGAGTGCTTCCGGTTGCTCGCCGCGCTGCTGCGCGAGTGCGCCGCCTACCAGCCCACCACTGCGCAGCTGCGCTTCCTGCTGCGCTGGGCGTTCGAGGACCTGGGCGAGGCGGGGTCGCAGCCGGCCGCCTTCGGGCTGCTGCGCGCGCTGCTGGGGCGGCGGGTGGTGGTGCCGGAGGTGTACGACGTCATGGACCGCGTGCAGCAGATCATGGTGCGTGCAGCAACGCGTGTGGGTCAAGGTGCACGTTGGTCGGCGAGGGTGTGTTCGTGGGTAAGGTGGTGGCGCCGGAGTTGTATTCATGGACCGGGTGCGGCAGGTTATGGTGCGTCTTTGCGTGTGGGTTAGACTGCGTTTGGGCTACTGTGTGCGAATCGCACCGTGTGCGTGGTGGCGTGGGCGCTGTGTTGGGCGTGTACGGCACGCTTTCTTCAAGCTGGAGCTCACAACGCCTTATCCGGGTTCTCCGCTTTTCCCTGCAGGTGCGCTCCCAGTCGGCCCCCGTGCGCCAGTCGTGCGGCGTGGCGCTGCTTCAGTTCCTGCTGGACTTCCCCCTGGGCCCCGCGCGGCTGCGGCAGCACGTGGCCTTCCTGCTGGCCAACCTGGAGTACGAGTACGAGAGCGGCAGGCTGCAGGTGGGCGGCGTACGGCGTACGGCAGGGGCTGCGTACGGCCGAGGACTAGGGAGAAGTTCGGAATGGAGGGGCACTGGAATTGGGTGGAAATGTTGGAAATTACCGTTTGGGCTGTAGGGTCTGCAGCCCTGCGCGGCAACAGCACCGGCATTCTGTCCTGCCCCGTCAGGAACACATGGCAAGTCAAGCTCCAAGAGCCTAACCGGATGCCCCTTGTCCCCGCGCCATCCATCCAGGTGCTGGACATGCTTGCCCAGGTGGTGGCCAAGTTCCCGGAGGAGGTGCTGCAGGTGAGGGGTGGAGGAGGTGGGAGGTTCATCTGATTGCGTGCCGGTGACCTGTACAACCCTGCCAGCGCCAAGGCAGAGCAGCAAGCGCTCCGTGCCACCGTGCGCGGAACACGCGGATGCGCAATCTGTCGAACTGCACCTTTGGACAAAGGTGTCATCCCTGCCTCTTCTCCTCTTCCTCTCCTCCCTATCAGGCCCACGCGGACGTGTTCCTCATGCCCCTGGTGGTGCGCCTGGTGTCGGACACCTCGCCCAAGGCCCGCGCCGCAGCAGGGGACGTCCTCCGCTCGCTGCTGTCCCGCCTGGAGGCGCATCACACCGACAAGGTGGTGGGCTACTGCCGCTCCTGGCTGGGGCAGGGCGCGGAGGGCGGCGAGGCGCAGGCGGCGGCGCTGCGGCGCGCCTCCGCCCAGGTGCTGGGCTTCCTGGCGGAGGTGGAGGGGGCCAGGTTCGCCAGGCGTGTGGGCGAGCTGGGCCCGGCGCTGCTGAGGGTGCTGGAGCAGCAGGTGGGTAGCGTATGCAGTTGCGTGGACAAAATAGCAAAGTAGCAAGCAGGTTCTAGTAAAGGGC
>VFQN01001439.1_pt1 | contig 39876 bp, 37 predicted proteins | sample 3512371 | NCBI WGS metagenome assembly VFQN01 (sample SAMN10412370, study PRJNA504923) | tailings metagenome | isolation source: Replicate 2 from Balatoc abandoned mine | place: Philippines: Itogon, Benguet | collected 2017-08-28
CCCGTCCTCCCGCACACTAGTCATTATACCGCACTATTCGTCCTTATGGCCCCCCTGGCTCTCCGGACGTACCCCATTGGGGTCTGTAACTGTAGCTTAGAAGGCGTGTTGGAAGGAGGCTGGTCTGCGGTCGGGTAGGGAGACACCGCAGGCGTCTACTAGAGGTATGGAGCTGCTGGCTCGGCCGAACTTGAGGGGAACGGGGGTGCCCGAATTTTGCCCCAATTCAGGAAGGGGAGGGGAAAGGCTGGGGATACCGGGTGTAAGCGGCAGCAATGCGGCCCAAGGCATGGCCTCTGCACGGTGGGGTTGCGTGACCTACAGGACCGCTCCTATCGTCCAGTCCTCAGAGCCATGTCAGCAACCAACCGCAGGTAGCAGCTGCTGTTACCGCTGTTCTCTCACCTTTCCGCTCTCGGCCGATAGCCGCAGGTGGGTGAGGCGGGTGAGGGCCGCCAAGGCCTCGCTACGGCCCTGGGGGTCAGGGGACACAGGGGTGCACTGCTCGTTACGCGGCACGGGTGAGCCCTGTCATTTGAGCAACCCTCCTCCGCCCGCACGGGCCAGAAAGCCAGGGCAGCTACCAGCCTGACTGTGCGTCCCATCCATGACTGACCGTCCGATGTATGACCGCTCTGACGGGCACCAGTGGCTCCCAGTGGCTGGCCCGTTATGCATCCTCCCCCGCCCACGTACTCTTTCCACCCACACGCCCACCTGCAGCTCCAGGTCCCTTCCACGACCGCCCATGGCTAGCACACCGCCGCCCGCCCCTCAACCCTCCCGTTCCCCACCCCCAGCCACGACCCCCGCCCCTGCCCCCACCCGCGGCGCCCCGCCCACTTGGCCCCCGCCGCCTGTCCCCCGCCCCCAGCCCCACACACACCTCACCCGCCGCCCGCTCCCTCGCGCAACAGCTCCCTGCCCCCAGCTCCCCGCCACGCATACCCGCCACTCGCCGCCACGCCCTCAACCTTCCCAACCACACACACACACCCGCCTGCAACTCCAAGCCCCCGGCGCTGATGGTTTTTCCGCCCTTCCACCCCCGGCACCCGCCCCGCACACCCGCCGGCCCCTACCCAGCGACCCCAAGCCCATACGCCGCCTCGCACCCCTGCCCCTGCCCCTCGCCTCAAACACACGCCCCCACTCCCCTGCCCTCCAGCCCTCCGCTTCCCCCACCTTCCACTGCCTGCCAACTGGCCCGCCTCACTCGAACTTACGACTCCTTACCAAGCAATAGTACACACACGATGGCACGTGGCACGATGCTTCTCCCACCTGCAGCTCCAGGTCACCTGCGCTGATGGCCCTCAGGTGCAGCGACCGCAGGCTGGCGCCCAGCCCACAACCGCCGCCATAGCCGCCCCCTCCGCCCCCCGCCAGGAAGCCCCACCGCTCCGCCGCAGGCCGCCCCACCACCCCCGGCGTCAGCGTCGCGGACAGGTGGCGGAGGCGGGGGAAGATGTACGACAGCGGGCCGCCGTACGACGCGGGGGGCTCTGCTGGGCTGCCGCCGTGGGGCGTGTCGCCGGGCACCACGCGCAGGGCGTGGTACACGGACAGGTGCAGCACCTGCGGGGGCACGCATGGGGGCAAAGGGCGGGCGTGGTACTACAGCTTACTGCAACTCGACATAACTAGTTGAGTTCCTTCTAAACCCCTACATCTTCCCATCTGAGCTGCCCTGACGTAGAACCTCACCCAGGCATAGTCAACACCATCCCTATGACCAGCCCGGGCTCATATACTAATTCTCTACGTAGCACCCCTGCCGCTCCACCCCACCGCGCCCCAAGCTCACCTGGGGCAGAGGCACGACCTCTGCTGCCGCCGCCGCTGCACTGCCCCTCCTCCCCGCTGCCACCCCGCCGCTCCCGGCTCTGCCGCCCCTCCTACCGCTCCCCGCCCCCTTCCTGCCGCCCCCGCCGCCGGCAGCCCTGGACGCCGCTGCTGCGGCCGCGGCGGCGGCGGCGGCGGTGGCGGCGGCACTGACGGTGAGGCTGGCCAGCTCCAGACGCGTGAGGTGCGGAAGCGCCGCCAAGGGCGCCAGCGCCGCCGCCGTCAGTCTGTCCCGCTGGTGTAACGCCTGCAGGTCGGACAGCACCAGCCGCCGCAGGCCTGCCAGGCAGCCCGCCGCCGGCGGCAGTCGTACAGCCGTCGCCGCTCTCGCCGGCGGCGGCGGCGGCGGCTGAACGAATTGCTGTGCTGAGCCGGGCGTGCGGGTCAAGGAGGGGTGCGAGAAAGTGGCTTGCGGAGCGGAGGCGTCCGGGAAGGGGATGCAGGTGTGCGGGTGAAGGTGCAGCAGCTCTGGTAGCGGCCATGCCTCCCACAGTACTAGGGACTCCAGGCGACAGCCGGCGGCGGTGAGGGCGGCGGTCAGGCTGGCGGCAGCGGTCCCGACGCCGCCACCGCCAGCGGCGGCAGCGACGGCAGCGGCGACGGCGGCGGCGGCGGTTGACTCGTCGACGCCAGCGGCCGTCAGCCGCAGCGCCACCCACTGCTGCAGCCTGGCGGTGGTGGCCGCGTCGCCGCCGCCGCCGTACGCAGCAGGGGCGCCCAACGGAACTCTGCTGGGCAGCTCTCGCAACGCCAGGTCGTGTGGCCCCGGCGGCGGTGGTGGTGGAGCTGCGCCTTGCCCCGTCGCCTCCGCTGGCCCGGCAGGGTGTGCAGCAACCGACAGGGGGTCCCCGTCGGACGACCCCGACCCTGACGGCGCAGCATTCCCTGGCCCCAACCCGAACCCCAGGAGCTCAGCAGCCCCCACGGCCCCAAAGCTCTCCGGCCCCAACACCAGACCCCGCAGCGCCCTTCCCGCACACATTTTCCCGCGCCGACCACCACCACCACCATCCTCGCCAAGGCCGCCACAGCCCATGCTAGGTTCCGCCAGCGCCGTCGCAAGCACCTCGCCGTACGACGGTATCCGCGGCTTGTCGTATCGCTTGCTGCCCGGCGGCGCCGCCGTCAGCGCCACCTCCGCCAGCGGCCGCCGTGCCGCCAAATCGGCAAGCATCTCCCCCAGCAGCGGCAGCTGCTGCTGCTGCACCCGTTCCTGCTGCTCCTGCTGCTGCCCCTCTGCGTCCGGCGGACCGGGCCCTCCTCCCGGCCCATTCCTCCCGCTATCACCGCTAGCCGCCGCCGCCGCCGCCGCCGCCGCCACCGCCATTGCCGCAACCGCCCCGCTGGACGGCAGGGGGCCGTTGGGCAGCAGCACAGCCAGGGGGTGAAGCAGCAGCCTCACAGGGCGGCCGTACGGCAGGCCCTCTGCCACGTGGCGCCACGTGTCCATCAGCTGGGCCCGGGTGCGGCCCAGGGCCAGGTCGCGGGTGGCTGGGGACACGTCCAGGCAGCGCAGGAGGCGGAGGTGCGGCAGCGCGTGGGTTAGCAGCGCGGTGAGCAGCTCGGGGCGCACTGCGTGCATGCCGGGGCTGTGGGCTAGCACCAGGTGTGTTAGGTTTGGGAAGGGGAAGGGCGGCGGAGGCGGGTGCGGGTGGGGGGACGGGGAGGGGGCGGGGGATGGGAGCAGCGGGGCTGCCAGGGTGCGGAGGTTGGAGTCGGTTACGAGGAGGGAGTGAACGGCGGCGCTGGCGGCGGCGCGGAGGGTGCGGCAGGTGAGTCGGGCTGCCTTCTTGTCGGCTGGGGCCAGGTGTGAGGCGACCAGTGTTAGCAGCGCATCCGGGAGGGCCAGGAGCGGCGGACTGGGCTCCTCCGTGAGCCCCTGGTCGGGTTCAGGGGTGGTGTGTGAGCGTGGGGGTGGGCCCGGGGCGGGAGGGGCCATGAGGGAGGTTGCCGGTGCGCTGAGTGCCGGGTGTTACGCCGGCAGCTCTGCGGCCACGGCGCCCTCAACTGCTGGCCGTCCGCGCGCGGCTCTGGAGCGGGGCCTGCCGGCGGTTCCTGTTACAGACTCAGGGCTGTCATCTTATACATACGTAATTATAGTCAGGCGAGTGGAGGTGTCGCGTGAGCTGCTGCTGCTTCAGGCGGCACCGAACTACGCGCCTCGTGCGCCTGGTCGCGGACGATTTGTCAGGGCTCCGTGTATAGGGCGCATAAATGTAAGTAGTACCAGTCAGTTTTACTTATCAGCGCGAATGCGCTTTTGCTACTCCAGAAGTAAAAAGTATGGTCAGCGCTTGTTTGCCTTTGCTCGGGCTTGCGAAGTCGATTGCCTATCAACGCGACTTGAGCTAAATGTATATACTATATTTGCACCGCATCTATCTCTCGTCCACTGCAGCTTACTCGGCGTCCCATATGGGCCGAACAGCCCGCGCCCATGGCACGTGTGATCAGGCCAGGAACTCATCTGCGGCCTGTGAAACGGAACGCCAAGTCTTGCGCTGCATGCCGTCTTGCCATGTGCCTCATTCAGATATGCACGTGCAGAACTCTGTAACACGGCCTTGCAGGTGAGTGAGAAGGCGGGGCTCCTGCTGCTGCGTTGCACCCGGTTGCACCTGCGACGGTGGAGTGCGAGGGGCCGGTGTGCAGGCGGTGTGCCAGCTGCCAAGGTTGTTTGTGGAGGCCAAGGCGTGCAAGCTACGGCACTCCAGGGAAGCCTCCTCGGCGGGCCGCTTAATAGGGCGGTGTGGTGGCACGGTCATTCACTCATTTTGCCTGAGCCCTGCTGTTGCATCGCGCCGAAACCAGGCGGTTCTGTCCTCGAGCTGCTTTGCACCTAATCCACTTTCGTAAAAACAGGTATCCTTTAGTCTTCGGCGCGCACCTTGCACCTCTGACGTCCTCCTGTCGCACTTGAAATTTAGCCCTCGACAGAAAGCGCGCGGCACCACCTACACAGGATAGGAGCGCTAGGTGACGATGAATTACATTACAGGCGAGCTTCTGAAGTAAACTTTCTCTGCTTGGGTGGGACAGCGGCTTGTCTCTTTCGCGCGGGACTTTTGGGCTGCGAATGCTGCCCACTTCGGGAGCGGGCGCGCCTGCTGGCGCGTCATCCACGCCAAACATCATACCGCTCATCGCAAGTATAAGCAGCAATGAAGCAAAACTTATGGCGCTGGAGCGACGAATGGCGGGACAGGATGCTGGCGCATCGCTCCACGCTTCCCTGCCCGCATCAGCATTTGCTCCTCCTCAGCAGGCTAACGAACCAGCCGTATCGCAACAATATTTTCAGCCGTTGTCGGAATCAGTGCTCGGCGTCGGCCAACCTCGAGGGCCGCTATCGTCCTTGCCCGCCCAAGCGCCCCTTCCAGGCGCGGCCGCTGCAGGCCACAGGAGCGCCTCCACGTCAGCTTCCGACGGCTTCCTGCTGCCCGGCCTCAACAAACGCCGCCGGACCGGCGGTTCCCCCGCCGCAGACCACGTCAGCGCTGCGCAAGCCGCTGCCGCGGCCCACCCCTCCCACAGCCGTCCCCCACTCTCCGACATCACCCCGCCCCCGGGGATCCCCCCCTTGGAGCACAGGGCCTCGGCTGCGACAACCTTGCCGCCCCCGGAGCAGCTGCCGGAAGCTACCCCTCCCCACGGTCAGGCTGCAGCATCCACACGGGCGGCAGCCCTACCCCAGCCCCAGCTCGCACCCCACCCGGGCACTCCCGCCCTGCATGCCACACCTACAGCACAGCCACCCGCCGTCACGGCACCAGGTGGCGAGCTGCTCACCCCCCGGCCGCTACAGGCGTCACAGCTGCCTCCACCTCCACAGCCCGCACACACCCCGGCGCAGACACGCAGCTCTGGGCGGCTGGCGGCCAAGGGCAGCGCCCCCGCCACCGCATACGCAGCAGCAGCAGCAGCAACCGAGGGTGCTAGCGGCGGCGGCGGCGGGGGCGGGGGCAGGTCCCGCAAGCGCAAGCAGCAGGCCCCCCGGCACGACCCCAAGAACGCAGCCGCGCCCGCCGTCAGCGGGGAGGACGGCGGCAGTCCGGGGCTGTCCACAGGGGGTGGCGGCGGCGGTGGGGCGGGCAAGGGGGCCGGGGGCGGGGGCCAGGGCCAGCAACAGCTGCAGCAGGGAGGCGGCGGCGGCGGCCCTGGTGCAGGGGTGGTGTCTCCTAGGCAGCAGCTGAGCGGGGGAGGGGGAGGGGGAGGGGGAGGAGCAGCAGCAGGAGGAGGGGCCAGGGCCCGGGCAGACACGGCCGCGACCGCTAGCGGCGGGGCAGGGAACGGGCGTGGGGGCGGGGGCGGGGCCAGCGGGCTGAAGCAGGGGCAGGGCGGGGGTGCTGGGCATGCAAAGACTGCAACGCTGCTGAACTATTACCCCCTGGTGGCGGGGGCGGCGGGGGGCAGCAGTGCGGCGGCGGGGGGGCAGGGGGTTGCAGGGGCCCAGGGGGTGGCGCAGGGGGGCGGCCCCGCGGGGACGAGCCCTGGCGGGGGGCCAGGGGCAGAGGCGGGGGCAGGGGTGGGGTTCACGGTGTCTGCGTTTGAGTTGGTGCCGGACCAGAGCTCTAGAGACGGCTTCAATGCCCCGCCTGGCACGGCGGCGGCGGCGGCGGTGTCTCCGACAGGCCCTGTGGCTGGCGTCACGACGGCCGTGGCGGCGGTGGTGGTGGGGACGGCAGGGTCGGCGGCCGCGCAGCAGGCGCAGGCGGGCGGCCGGGCGGTGCCGGCGGCTAGGGGCCAACAGCAGCTGTCGTTCCTGCCCCAGCATCAGCACCAGCAGCAGCAGCAGCCGCAACACGGCACGACGGGCGAGACGGGTCCTGCAGTGCAGGTCAGCAACCAGCAGCAGCAGCAGCAGCAGCAGCAGCTGTTGTTGCACCAGTACCAGCAGCAGGTGGTGCAGCTGCAGGTGGGTGGGGGTGGGTGCATGTTCAGGTGTGGCGCGGGTGGCTGGAATGGGGCTGCGGACGCGGGATGCTTGACCGTGTTGACGTCGCTTGGTGGAGCTGCGTGGTCCCAAGCCAAAGCTTGCCTCCATTGCCCCTATAAACCCCATTTCTACCCCCAGGCCCAGGTGCTGCAGGTGCAGGCGGCTCTGGCGGCACAGCAGAGGGCGGCGGGGGCGGAGGAGGAGCGGCTGAGGGGCGAGGCAGAGGTGGGGGCGCGGGGCGGGGGGTGGCCGGGGCGTGTGTGGGTGCGTGGGTGTGTGGAGGGACAAGGGGGAGGGCGGGGAACGGGGAGGAGCGGCGGCAGCTGAGGAGAAGCGGCTGCGGGAAGAGGCCGAGGTGGGCGGGGCCGGGGGCAAACAGAGAACTTGGTGGGGGTTTGGGACAGAGCTGGGGTCGGTTGTGAGAGGTGGGGGCGGGTCGGGGTGGGGGTCGGAGTGAAGTTGGGTGGGATGGGGGTTTAGCGGTAGCATTTGGGGGAAGGGGGCGCGGCGGCACGGTCACCATTGTGTACCAACATGCTCTAGTGTGGGAGGCAGGGACGCACTTTAAGGCCGCATTGCACGCTGACTCTGCTGTCTTCCCCTGCTGCCTCCGTCCCTCTCAGGCCCGTGCCGCTGAGGTGCTGCTGCTCAAGGAGCAGTGCAGGTGGGTGGACGGGTGTCGGGTTGGTGGCAAGGGCCTTGGCGCTCCATACTACCATAGGTGGCACAGGGGTGCCGAATGTTTGAAAGGGAACGCCGTTCTGGCGTAGCGGGACGTGGGGCGTGGCGGGACGGTCCTCCCTTGACGTTCTGCCTTACAGTAGGCACGGGGGTGCCGAGCTGTTGGGAAGGGAGCGCTAATGGGGCGTGTGGGTGCGCGTGGCAGCAGGGCCGACGGCCACGCAAAGCCCCGCCTGCACGCCCCGATCAAAGCACCGAACCGGCCTCAGTCCCTTTCCCCCAGGTCCGCCGAGGCCGCTCGCGAGGCACTCGCTATCATATCTGGTGTGTCGACTTGCGCCAAGCCGCTATGAGGACCATCGTCACCTTAACGCCCCCATTCTTATCACGTGCCCTACCTCTCCCCCTAGGTCCGCCGAAGCCGCTCGCCAGGCGGCGGTCGGTGCGGCCCAGGAGATGGCGGAGCAGCTCCGGGCGCTGCAGGTGGGGCATGTGTATTAAGCATGGTGTGCGTGCGGAGGGTGGGGCTTGCAGCGGCGGCCCGGGAGGGACGGTCATGAGGAGCGGTCTTGAAAATTAATGCCGGGGCAAGCACTCGCGCGGTGCACGTATCACAGTAATAACGCCGGCCCTCTATTGATCACTGTCCTAGGCAGCACACCTCATCGCCTGTCCCTGGTCCCCGCAGGTCTCCACGGAGGCTGCAGCGTCTCGCTGGGAGGCGGAGGCGGCGGGGGCACGGGCGGCGGCGGAGGCGGCGGCGCGGCGGGAGGGGCGGTACCGCAGCGAGCTGGCGCGGCTGGTGCAGGTGGGGATCGGTTTGTGTGCGGGTGGAAGGGGGAGGGGCAGGTGGGGGCACGGGCGGCGTAGGTAGAAGGGGCCGGCACTAACCTCAAGCGCGTCCGTCCATGCTATGTTCCACCGCGATCTTTCTCATAGCTGCATGGCAGCAGATGATTGAATACTGTTGACGAGTGCTTTGCACTCCTGGCTCCCAGGCCTCCCGCAAAGCGCTCGCCATAGCACTCGGCCCGCCGTCCGGCGTGGACACCTAAGCACCAAAACACTCCGCCCCCCCTTTCCGGGGTTATCCCGCCCCTTCCTCCGCGCCCCCTCCCCCCACCCCCAGCACGCCGCCCGGCTGGAGCGTGAGGCGTCCCGCGGCTCGCTGGCCGCCAACGCCGCGCGCCTGGGCTCCCTCAGCCTGGTGCGCAGCGGGCCCATGCAGCTCATGGAGGTGGGTTATGAAAAGGGGGCGGGGGAGGGGCAGACAGGGTGCTAGGGGAGAGGGGATGGGAGGGGAGGGACGTTGTGGTCAGGGGGCCCATGCAGCTCATGGAGGTAGGCGCGTGTGTGTGGGGGCAACTAAGTTACCGTTTTGTCCGCATGTAGTCAGGTGCGCCTCTTTGTCCCCTTAGCCCCCATTCATACCTCATGTGCCCCTCCGCTCCCCTTCCCTTCCTTCACAATGTCGTACGCTTGCGACTCCTTCCCCCTCCCCCCCAGACGTGGGAGGACGGCACTGCGCTGCAGGCACTGGCCTCACGGAGGGCGGCGCTGGGGGCGGCACGGGAGGAGGTGCTGGTGGCGCAGAGGGTAAGGGGGGAGGGGCAGGGAGAGAGCGTGGGCGTGGGCGTGTAGTCCACGGGTTGTGCAGGTGAAGAATGTGGGGATGTCGGCGGGTGGGGTGGACGGGCGGCGGCCAGGGAGGAAGCGGCGGCGCAGGGGGTTAGGGCAGGGGCGGGGAGGGGGGGAGGGTGCGTGCATACCGTACGTGATGAGTGGTGTGCACGATGGAGATGCCGCTTGTTGAGGGGTGGGACGGTTATGTGGCGCGTAGGGTGCGGGAAGGAAGCGCCTGTTGTCTGCCGTGCTGCAGACGTCACCTTCCTGCGGATACGGCAACGCTGCAAGGCAAGCAGCCCCAGCACCTTGCTTGGTGCATCAAATCCCCACCTACTTGCACCGTGTCCACCACCCCCTGCCGCCTCCAATGCAGCAACTCCGCAAGCGCCTGGCCCCCCCGCCCGGCGGCGCGCTGCCCGCCTTCGCCTCCGCCTCCGCCTCCCAACCGGGGCCGGGCGGCGTGCTGGTGGTGGAGGACAGCCAGCTGCCGCCCGCAACCGCCACAACCGACTGCTACAGCGGTTTCGGAGCGGTCGCGGGCGGCACTGGCGGCAGCAACGGCGGCGGCGGCCCGCCAGAGGGCGGCTACCTCAGCGGCCCCGAGTTCATGGCTGCAGACGAGGTGTTCAAGGTGCGGCTGACACTGTGTTTTGCTTTCAACAGCACATTAGCACTGTACATGGATGATTGCTCTGACTGTAGTGCATACTCGACGCTGGCCGAGATCAAGGATGGTTATTGTGGAGCGAAACATGGACTGGGTGTCGCCCTAGCACATGGCGCCAAAGCCCAAGTGTAGCGTACCGCGATGCCCCGCCGTCCCCTCCTTCCATTTTAAGCACCAGTGCTGCCCCACTGCTGCTCACTCCCCTCGCCCCCTTTGCCCAACCCCTCACCTGCCCCCGCTGCCATTCCCACAATCGTCCTTGTTTGTTGCTGCCCTCTGCCCCCAACCACCACACAACCCCTCATCCCCACTCGCCGCCACTCCCACCTCATCCCTGCTGCCCTTTCCCACCCACACAACCCCTCACTCCCCGACCAGCTGCCTCTTCATTTCATTGCCACCCCCGCCCCCACCCCCATCCGCCGTTCTTCTGCTTCTGCTTTTCCTCTTCACGTGCAGGCACCAGCCTTACCGTTTCCGTGCTTCCCTGACACCTCACACGCTTTCTCGCGTTTTACGCGTACTCCCACCCTCCCCCTCCCCCCAGACCCGGCTGGCCATCCTGCGCCGTGAGGAGGAGGCGCTGCGGGAGGAGGAGGAGCGCATGGGCAGGGACAAGATAAAGCAGGTGCGAGCACGCAGCGCCTGTGCGTGTCTGTGTGGGCCTTCGTGAACCTCAAAAGGAGGAGTAAGTGTGCAGGTGGAGATAAAGCAGGTGCGAGCATGTACCACACACTAAAGCCTGTGGCGTCACAGCGTCGCGTGGAACGAGACGAGGAGTAGGGGGAGCGAGGATGTTACTGTGCTTTAAACCCCAAACTCTTGGGGTAAGAGGAGAAAAAAACCAAAAAAAGAAAAAGAGTCGCTGTGCGCATCATCAGCTGCATCTCCCCTCAGTGTTACACGAGTGCACCCCAGCTCCTCCCTCCTGTCTCTCGTCCTTCCTGCTCTCAGGTCCGCGCCGTGAAGCTGGCCCGCGGGGAGGACTACTCCTGTAGTGCCGCATACCGCCAATAATTAATTATTGAACCCTACATTTCCCTGTTGCCCCCCCCCCCTGCCCATTAGGTCCGCGCCGTGAAGCTGGCCCGCGAGGAGGACGGCAGTCGCTTCGGGCGGTGGCCGCTGCTGCGCGACCGGCCGGGCCCCGGGGGCAGCCCCCGCTACGCGCTGTGCAACCTGGTGGGCAAGGGAGGCTTCAGTGAGGTGTTCAAGGTGGGCGGTGTGTGTATTAGCTCGGTGTGTGGTAGGGTGGCATGTGTCATGCAAGTTGGTGGGCAAGGGCGGCTTCAGCGAGGCGTTCAAGGTGGGCGGTGTGTGTATTAGCTTGGTGGGTGTTAGGGTGGCATGTGCCATGCAACCTGGTTGGCAAGGGAGGCTTCAGCGAGGTGTTCAAGGTGGTCGGTGCGTGTATTAGCTTGGTGTGTATTAGGGTGGCATGTGTCATGCAACCTGGTTGGCAAGGGAGGCTTCAGCGAGGTGTTCAAGGTGGTCGGTGCGTGTATTAGCTTGGTGTGTATTAGGGTGGCATGTGTCATGCAACCTGGTTGGCAAGGGAGGCTTCAGCGAGGTGTTCAAGGTGGTCGGTGCGTGTATTAGCTTGGTGTGTATTAGGGTGGCATGTGTCATGCAACCTGGTTGGCAAGGGAGGCTTCAGCGAGGTGTTCAAGGTGGGCGGTGTGTGTATTAGCTCGGTGTGTGGTAGGGTGGCATGTGTCGTGCAGTCTGGTGGGCAAGGGAGGCGTCAGCGAGGTCTTAAAGGTGGGTGCGGTGGGCAGGGGGAGTGTCTGCATTGGCGCAGGGTTACCCTAAACCCAAACCCTTTTCCGCCCCCCAACCCTTCTCAGGCCTACGACCTGCACGAGGCGCGGGCGGTGTGCGTCAAGATCCACGCCATCGCGGGCGGCTGGCCGGCGGCGCGGAGGGAGCACTACGTACGGCACGCCATCCGGGAGTACGACATACACAGGGAGTGAGTCAGCGTAACATGTGTAGCGTCACACGTGCTCTGGCGGGAGATAGGCGCTTGTGGCGCCATGGGTGGCGGTGTGATGGTGGTGTGCACCCAGTCTTGAGCTGCAATCCTGTGCTGCAGCTGCATGTCGGTGCATGCCGACGTCTCCATATTACGTTTCCACATTACTGGCGGCCTTCTTAGTACACATCCTGCACTATCACCTCTACACGTGGCTCACCACCAGCTTGCTATTTATACACATGTCACAGCCTGCTCCACCCGCACGTGGTTGCGCTGCTGGACGTGCTGGAGATCGACATGGACACCACCAGCACCGCACCACTCACAATACACATGCCTCACCACCAGCTCGCTGCTAATACACATGCCGCAGGCTGCGCCACCCGCACGTGGTTGCGCTGCTGGACGTGCTGGAGATTGACATGGACACCTTCGCCACGGTGCTGGAGCTGTGCGAGGGGGGCGACCTGGACAGCCTGCTGCGGGAGCACGGGGTGGGTGAGGTTGGGCATGTGTATTCAGGGCGCGGCTGGTGGTGGAGCAGGTGTGTTAAGGGATGGTCACGGTGCTGGAGCCACTGATACCGTCAAGCACCCAGCCGCTCACATGCTGCATGCAAGAAACCCCAATATCCGTTTGGATATGCAAGTAATCTGAGCACCGTGCGAGGCGCGCTGCCTGGTGGCCCAGGCCCTTTCGGGGCTGGGCCACCTTGCCAGCTGATAACAACAGCACAAATCCTGCTTTTACTACGCCAATATAATGACTGCTCTACCCTCCCTCAGACGGTCCCCGAGCGCGAGCCCCGCTGCCTGGTGGCCCAAGTTTACGGGATTGAACAATAGTGTACGGTGGTCACTGCTTTGCAAGCATTCTTGTGCCCCCTCCCTCTCCTTCCGCAGACGCTCCCCGAGCGCGAGGCGCGCTGCCTGGTGGCCCAGATCTTTTCCGGCCTGCGCTACCTGGCCGCACGCCGCATCATCCACTACGACCTCAAGCCGGCAAACATACTGTTCGACGGACTGGGGGCCGCAAAGATAGCGGACTTCGGGTTGAGCAAGGTGCGGAAGCAAAGCATAGGCAGCTTAAATTGTGGCTTCAGTTGCTTCACAAAAGCCAGCCAAAATAGGAGAGAACTCGGGCTGAGCAAGGTGGGGAGGGGGGTGGATTGGGGATCGGGAGGGGAGGGGCGGAGAGGGCAGGGGACGGGAAGCCGTGCAACGCGGACACAGCGGTGCAGGTGTCCGTGTCTCGTGGTGTGGAGAGGTAGGGCGGTCGTGGCCGCCGTGGCTTGCACGTTTGCTACCAGCCTAACCACCCCAACCGCCTCCCCAACCGTCATATGCACGCTTGGGGCCGCCGTAGCCCTCCGCCCACCTTGCCGCCTGTTGCCGACGCTTGCGTCCCATCCCCTTTCCCCTCTGCCACACCACACCACACCACACCACACCACACCATCCCACCCCATCCTACTTTACCTGCCCACCCCCCTTTCCCTTCCCCCCCTCAGCTCGTGTCCGAGGGCCAGACCCAGGCCGGCATCGAGCTGACCAGCCAGGGCGCCGGCACCTACTGGTACCTGCCCCCCGAGGCCTTCGAGCAGCAGGGCCCGGGGGGCAGGCCGCCGCGCATCACAAACAAGGTGGGGAGGGGGGCGAGGCGGGCAGGGACGGGATAGGGGAGGGGAGGGGTGCATGTCAGTTGTTGGTTGTGCGGTTGGCACCCTGTGTAGGACGGGTGATGAGGAACAAGGAAAGGTACAGGGCAGTCGGGGCTCCCGAAGGTAGGGGTACCCGCTGGCTTGGCACGCACGACCTGTGCTCGATGCCCCAACCTGATACGGTGCTGATGACCTTTGCTCGATGCAAGTCAAAAACCCTTTGCGCACTCCGTCCCAGGTGGACGTGTGGCCTGCCGACGTCAGCTTCCAGGTTGCTAACACGCCATGTATGCTGAATCTGTTGTTATCCTACCGCCACGCACGCGCCCACAGGTGGACGTGTGGTCTGCCGGCGTCATCTTCTACTCCATGCTGTACGGCCGCAAGCCCTACGGCGAGGCCATGAGCCAGGAGCAGATGCTGCGGGAGAGGGTCATGGCGGTGCGGCGCGAGCCGGAGTTCCCAGAGTCGCCGCAGGTGCGTGTATTAGCAGTGCCAGCACGTGTATTAGCGTGTGTGGGTGCTGCGGGGAGAGGGTCACGGTGGTGCGAAGGGAGCCGGCGTTCGCCGACACGCACCAGGTGGGTGTCTAGCCGTATTGGAGCGGTGCGCCCTCCTCACTTTCCCCCTCCCCCACTTGCCCCCCCGCCCTCCCTCACCCCCAGGTGAGCCCCGAGGCCAAGGCCTTCATCCGCCGCTGCCTGGCCTGGCGCCCCGAGGACCGGCCGGACGTGGAGGCGGCGGCAGACGACACCTACCTGCAGGGGGGGCAGGGAGGGCAGGGCCAGGGGCAGGGGAATGGGGGGCAGGGAGGACAGGCGGGGCAGGGTGTTGGGGGGCAGGGGCTGTTGGCGGCTGCGGCGGCGGCTAATGCGGCAGCGGCGGCGGCGGCGGCGGGGGGAGCGGCCGGGTTTGGGCTGGGGGCCGGCCGGCTGGGGCCGGGGGCGGGGGGTGTGGGGCTTGGGGGAGGGAGGTGGTGAGGGCGGAGGGAGCGTGCGCGGGTGGGTGAGCAGGCGGTGTGGGTACTGTGTTGGAAGGTATGGGCTGGGGGCTTGAGAAAGAGTGCGGGATGACGTTGTAGGTGTGCCACCCTGGCAGGCAGGAGGGGCCCGGCTGCTGTGGAGTGCTGGGCTGGGATGGGGCACGCGTGCGGGGCGTGGACTGCACGTGCATTCTGGATGTGGGGGGCCTGGGGCACTTTGCATAGCATGGTTTTCGGGTAGAGGCTTGGTTTTCGGCAACAGGGCTGTGGGGCTGTAAAGTTGCAAAGAAACGTACGGCTGGTGCATTTTGTTGCATGGGAGCACGTTCCATTTGGGCACGGCTGAGCCGTGCGGCGCGCGGGTACCAGGGGATGAGGGGAGCATCGCCTCTTTGGTGGTTCGGCTCCTGCTCCGGTTGCATTCCGGCATTCATTGTTAACTGGCATGGGAGTAGAGTGCGTGATACCGGCAATACGCCTTTGTGTACCGTTGTCTATGACTTGAGGATAAGCGGGCACCAGCGGGCACATGTGCAGCTGGTGTGGAAACGGTTGCAGGTGGAACACAGCTACCGTACGTGGTGGTATGCCACGGCCCTGCCACAGCGCAGTGAGGGCCCCCGAGGCCGACATGGCCGCCGCGGCCTTGCAGTTGTCCAAACCCATGTCACACCGACCCATGCACTGTTAGCGATCAGCGGGTGCCTCTCCATGTCTCTCTTACGGTCTGATTCAGTCCAGACCCACGTCCAGACCCACGGCATGTCGAGACCCTTTGAGCCCCCGGCTCGTACAAACACGGGTCGTTGCACTTGCGGAGGGGTGTAACACTGACTAACTGATGACTGATGCCTCCATGTATCTCCCTCGTCTTATCCAGCCGAATCCATTCCATTCCGCACTGTTCCTCCAGACAATAAAACCATGGATGGCTTACCGAGCTGTTGATCACAGTACCGGTACTCCTGCGCACCGACTACATGTGCCGTACATCGGTATGCACAATGCAGTACCTCAGTAATTGGTACAAGCAGCGGCAACTCCCCGTCTGCACGCGTGGTTCTCCATCTTGGCCCAATCCCTCCGAATGAAAAAACAGTACCGGTATTCGTCCCAGTGACGTGCGCATGCGCATGGAGCCTCCCTGCGGGCACACCGACTCACCGAGGCCCAACTTCACAGAGGATCCACTTTTGTATTGCACTGAGCAGCCCACATGCTGGACAGCGCTTATTTGCATGCGGTATTGTACGAGGCACATCCCTCTCAAACCTACGTCTGCAGGCCACCCCTGCGCAGCACCAAGGACACACGTGCCATGCTACCGGCAGCTACCGGTAACAGGTGACACAGCCAACCTCTGGCTGGTGCCGTCCCGTTACGCAGCTGCCTAGCTCACAGGTCAAGCTCCCCGACGTGTCGAGGCCAGTACTCCATTACTACATTGCACGGCGTTGAGCTACACACAATAAGTGAACAGTGTGTACCAGCATACCGGAACTGGTATTGTGCGAGGCACAATCCTTTACGGTAACCTGCTCCTTCGATCCTCTCTCCTGCGCAACCCCACGCACAGTGCCCACAGTGTTGAAGAGTTCTTGCAGCCAAGTCACGGCGTCGTACCACCAAGCAGCTACCTACGGTACCGGTACACCTCGCTACCCTCCCCGCCGCCCTCCTCCTCCCCCTCTTCACACCAGACCGGGTGCGAGCACATGTGCGCACGGCTCAGCACCGCCCCCGCCGCCGCTGCACCATGTGCCGCATGACCCCCGCCGCCTCCCCCGCCGCTGGTGCCAGGAAAGCGGGGGGAGGTCAGCGCCGTTTTAACGCCGGACCCCGGCGCCTCTACACCCCCGAGACCCCACCCCATGCCCAGCTCAAGCCCGGAACCCGCGCCGCCAACGTCGCAGCCGCCCGCAAAGCCACTTCCGATGCCGCTCCCCCCAAACCCAAGTCCAACGCCGGTCACAAAGCCACCGCCGCCGCCGCCTGTGCCTCTGTCGTACGGCTGCAGTCGTACGGCATCTGGCCACGCGTGCTCCGGCGGCCATGCGACATCCTCGGCACCATCTGCTCCGTGCGGCACGGAGCCCTGTTGGCTGCCAGGTGCATGGAGCGGGGGACCGTACGCCGTACCCATGGGCGCTGCAGTGGGTGCAGGTCCCTCAGCCGTGTGCGGGTGTTGGCCGGTGTGCCCCCCCTGAGCGTACACGCGCGTGTGGGATGCAGGTGGCCCCCATCCGGTTCCCTCTGCATCCGCTGCATGGTGGCCTGGATCCACAAACCACGCCTCCGCTGCCCCTGCCTGCTGCCCCCACGTGTCGTGCGGCCGGGGTGGTACCCGCACGGACAGTTGGTGCAACTGCTGGTGCTGCTCTATGCCTAGATGCTGCTGCTCCCATACCCTGTCCTGCTGCTGCTGCAGATGCTGCAGCTGTGGCTCCCATGCCCGCGCCTCATGCCACGCCTGTGCCCCGTGCACCCCCTCCCTCTCCCACGTGTGTCCTTGCTGCTGGTCATGGTGGTTGTCATGGTGGTGGTTATGGTGGTGTTGTCGCGGCTCTCGCTCCAGGTGCTGCTGCTGCTCCAGCTGCGACCGGTGCCCGCCATGGCCGAAGGCCTCAACGGCGTGCGGGGCGGCCGCATGCGGGCAAGGGTGCTGCGACGGAGGCGGCGGCACAGAAGGCAGCGGCGGCGACAGCGGAGAGGCCATGCGTGGCGTGGCCGGGGAGTCGGGGTCGGGGCCGCCCCACGCGCCCAGGTCAGGGCAGGGCACGTCCTGAGACTGCAGCAGGCGGGCCTCGGCGCACACTGCGGCAGCGGCGCGGATCTCACCAGCTCCAAGCGAAGCGTCAACGTCGGGAGCGTCTTCATGTGCTACGGCTGCTGCTGCTGCTGCTGCCGGTGCTGCCAGGTGCTGCGCCGCTGCACCGCCGGTGCCGTGAGACTCCTCTGAAGGCGACGGCACTACGCCCGCGCCACCGCTGTCCCTGTCCCAGTCCCTGGCTCTGCTGCTGCCGCCACTGCCGCCGTCACTGCCGCCCCCCTCCCGCCCCCCAAACAGCTCCTGCTCCAGCCGCTCGATCTGCTGCTGCAGCTGCAGCACCCGCTGGGCGTGCTCCTCGCGGGACAGCTTGCCGGGCGTGCCTGGAGTGGTGGTGGGGGTGGTGGCGCCGGCCGGGCTGGAGGCGGCCGATGGGCCATCGCCTGCCACTGCCGCAACCACCACCGCCGCCGGGGGCGTGTCGGCACCGGAGCTGGCAGCTGCAAGCGTAGCGTCGCCCCCTTCTGAGGTTGGGGGCGCCTGCTGATGGAGCTGGAGGGGCGGACTTGGGTATTGGGGCGGCGGTGGGGAGGGCGGGGCAGCGTGAGGGGGATGCGGCTGCTCCTGCTGCTGCCGCGGGGGCCCCAGCGCGCTGCCGGCTGTGTTGTCGGGACTGTCCTCGCGACGTTGGCGGCCTGTGACGTCCGATGTCTGCAGGGTACCGTAGCGGGGGCCACGGGCGTCCAGCTGCGCGGTGGTGACAGGGCGGAAGCCGCCAGCCTCGTTTACCTCTGTGGCGGCCCATGGCGCAGGTTGCGGGTCCCACGGAGCAGGTGGCTGAGCGAGCAGGCCCGCAGACCCCGAGGCGAGCCCGTGCTGCTGCTGCTGCTGCTGCTGCTGTTTGTCTTGATGTGCCCCAAGCCCAGAGCCCTGCTCCGGCGCATTGGCGAAACGCGAGGGGCCCGTCTGAGCACTTGGTCCCCTGTGACCGGGAGGGGCCGGCAGCGCATTTCCCGATCCCATGCCTGGCCTGGCCGTGGGTGCTGCGGCTGTTGCAGCTGCCGGTCGCGCAGCCCAGGAAGGCTCTGTGGCGGTGGAGGAGGTGGTACTGACGCGCGGAGATGCAACTGCACAGGGCAGCAGCATGTCCTCCGAAGCCGTAGCAAAGGCGGCGGCGGCGGTGGCCGTTGGCGTGCTTCGCAGCCCTCCAACGTCGCCGCCAGGGCTGCCGCTGGCCGCCTCGTGCGGCGGCGACGTCGCACTGGCGTGCCCCGTCACTGCGATGCTGCCGTTGCTGCTGCTGCCGGCAAGGCCGCCTGTGAGGGAGCTCCGCAGCCCCTGCCCGCTGGCCATGCGCGCTATGCGCACCGCCACCACCCCCTGGGCCACCTGCTCCGCAGTGGCAGGGCAGGAGGCAGCGACGGCACCGGGCGACGCAGCGGCAGAAGCAGCGGAAGTAGGAGCAGGTGCTGGTGATGTCGCAAAGGGCGTGGTCGTGGGTGAGCGTGTGGAGGCGGCTGGCTGCGCTGGGGACACCGAGGTGGGGCTGGCAGGGCTGCCGAGGCCAGGGGATGTCGTCGCGGCTGGAAGTGGTGGGGTGCGCTGGTGTGGCTGCGGGCGTGCTGACAGCTCGGGGACCGCCGGCGGGGCTGCGTACTGGACCTGGGCCGCACCTGCGGCTGCACCCGCAGCGCTCACTAGCTGTGGAGCATGGTGGTGGTGGTGCTGCTGCTGCATGATTGGCGACGGCGGCCGCTGTGGCGTGGCGTACTGGCCCCCGCTGTGCCCCACCCGCGCCGAGCCTGCGAGGCTCTTAAAGCCGCCCAGGTTCGCAGCCGCGGGTGTGGCCCCTTCACCGCCGGCGGCAATTGCAGCCGCAGCAGCCTCCTCCCGCTGCTGCTGGACCTGCCGCCTGAGGGAGGACATGGGCGGAAGCATTGCAGCTCCTGCCCCTGCCCCTGGCCCCGCCCCTGCCCCTGCCCCTGCAGCTCCCGCCTCCTTGGCGCTGCCCGTGCGGGACAGGTGGCCCCTGGCAGCGCCGCCCCTGGGCGTGTGCGGCGCGGAGCGCGGCAGCGGCAGCGGCAGGCTGTGTCTTAGCGACCTGAACAGTCCCGACAGGAGGCGCGAGGGCGAGCCGGGCGGCGACGGCCGCGGCGGCTGGGCTGCGGGCTTGGGCTCGCTCGGTCCCTTGGCCCGCCCTGGGCCCGCCCCAGCACCTCCTGCTGCCGCTGCGGTGGGGGTGCCACTGCTCTTGGCAGGGCCTTGAGGGCTGGCAGGGGTGCCATGCCCGTGCGCCTGCGCCTGCGGCTCCTGCTGCTGCGGCCCGGCCTGCAGCACGTGCCCCTTGCCGGACCGGACCTTGCCCAGCTGGCGGCTGCTACCCACGCCGCCCGACCCCGCGTGGGTGGCGGGCAGCTGGGCCGTGGAGACAGCGGCGGCCGCCGGGGCCCCTGGCGGCTGTGACGGCGATTGTGTGTGGCGTGGTGCCGCCGCCTGGCTGGCGGGCGCAAGTGCACCTGGCGGTGACGGCGAGGCCACAGCGTGCAGCTGGGGGCGACTGGGAGGGCTGACGGGGCCGCCAGGGGCCGGCACCCACAGCAGGACTGCGCCAGTGGTGGGGTTAGCCACGGGCGCTCTGCTCGCACTCGACCCCGCGCTGGTCCTCGCACCCAGGCCGGTGCTGTCCAGGTACCCCCCCATGCCCATGCCCCCCTCGGCGCCCCCGCCCTCCGCCTCCCCCAGGGACTCCACGATGGGCCACAGCGCCAGACCGCCGCCGCCCGGGCCGCCACGCACACCTACCAGCGGCGCCGCCGAGACCGCGCCTGTGCTCACGGCGCCGGCAACAGCAGCGGCCGCGGCCGCGGCAGCGGCGGTTGCGGCCTTGCTTCCGCCGCCGCCCGCGCCGTCCGCCGACGAGGCCACCACCCCTCCCTGCTCCAATAGCAGCGCCAGCTGCTCCGAGCTGCACGGCCCCGCCGACCACTGCCCCGCGCTGCCCAGCAGCTCCACGCCGGACACGTGGTGGTGCACGTGCGCGGAGTCGCCTGCCGCGGCGGCGGCGCCTGAGGGTAGGGTCGGGACCTCACGGTCACTGCAGCGGCACAATGCGCAATTACGGTGTAGTCCTTCTTCAAGGTCCCCCTTCAAGGACAGCGCACCCTTCACGGTCAACTGGTGCAAGAAGGCAGTTGCGGTTACCTTGCGCTATATTTCCTACCTGTCGGCCCCGCGCTGTCCAGGATGTTGACGGCGGCGCCGCTGCTGAGGTGCGCCGTGCTGGGCACGGGGCTGCCCAGCAGCGGGTGCGTGTCCACGCCGCACGCACCGGGCCCCAGCCCGGCCGCCGCCCCTGACCCTGCCGCCCCTGACCCTGAGCCCGACCCCTGCGCCGCCCCCGCCAGCGACGCCATGGCCGCCGCCAGCGCCGGGTCCACCTCCACCTCCACGTCCTCGTCCCCCTCCGCCCCCACCGCAGCCTCCACCGCTCTCAGGCTTGGGAGGTCGCTAGCACCATTAGCACCAACACCATTAGCACCAGCGCCTGCACCAGCACTGCCGTACCCCATCAGCCCGGTCTGGGGTGCATACGGCTCCAAGGAGTCTAGTGGGCTAATCGCGTGGCTGGCGGGGGCGGGGCCGGGGTCCAGGCCGCGGGACGTGGCGCGGTGCGAGGAGCCGAACGGCAGGGGAAGGGGAAGCGTCCTGGCAGCGGCATGGAGGCCCGTTGGGACGGTTGCGGCGGCGGCAGAGCCCAGCGCTGTGCTGTGCTGCTTGACCAGGGCGACGTCAGCGTCTGTTGGCTCGTACAGGCTACGGCGGGAGGGGCGGTACCTGGCCGACCGTTGAGGCGGCGGGAGCGCGCCTGCGCTGTCCGCTGCTGCCGCTCCCCCTGCAGCTGGGTATGCGCCTGGCACTGGCCCTGGCAGGGCGGTGGAGGACGCGGCACTGACCAGGGCGCCGGTGGGCACGAGGCCGCTCGGGCTCCGTACAGGCAGGACGCATGGCACAGAGGCGAAGTCGAAGGACTCGCCGACGCCGAGAGCTGTCACCGCCGCCGCAGCAGCAGCTGCTTGTGCGCCTGCTGGTGTCGCCCCTGCCCCTGCAGCCGAGCTGCCGCCTGCGCCTGCACCTACAGCCAGTGCCCCCACGTGTACCCTGCCGGCCAGGAACGCCTCCGACGGCTGCAGCAGCTTCCGGCTGGAGCTGCGCCGCCCACCGGTGCGCCGTACGGCAACCGTACCCGCATCCAGGTTCGTACTGGACGTACGGCGGCGCAGCGCCGCCCCGGCGCCGTACGACGACGTACTCGGGCGGTCGTCGGCCGCCCCGTCATCGCCGCCGTCCTCCGCTGACAGCTCTCCGCCCGTCAGGCTGATGCGGTGGGCGGGTACGATGTCGTACGCAGCTACGGCGCTACGGAGCTCGGACGGCGCCCGCCGTAAGGCCGGAGGCGGTGCGGTTGGGGCGGCTGGTGCGGCTGCGCTGGGAGCGGGAGGCGCTGCTGACAGGGCAGGGCGTGCGGCTGCGTCAGCAAATGGCGGTGCTGTGGGCTTGGGTCTGGCCTGTGGGGCCAGTGTGGCTGACATGCTGGCAGAGGCTGGGGTCAACACGGTCACTGGCGTGGTGGGTCCACCAGGGCCGCGGCCGAGGCTGCCGGCCGCAGTCCCGGCGGCCCCTAGGGGCGGCCGGGCGCCGCCCGCGGGGCCGGCGGTCGGGGGCACGGACGGCATGGGCACGTGCCCGGCCCCGTACTGCGCGGCTGGCGGCACATGTGCAAGCGGCAGCGTGCCCCCCAGCCGCCGCTGCACCTCTGGGGGGCTGGCCAGCTGGCTCACGATCTCTGCGCGCAGGGTGGCCGGCAGCGCGTTGAGCTTGGCCAGCAGCACCTGCACTTGCGCCTGCGCGAGGGCGCTGGGGGCGGTGGGGAGGGTGGTGGGTGTGGGGGTGGAGGTGGTGGGGTGTGTGGCGCTGATGGCCTTGCCAAGGCCAAGCAGAGCACGGCTAGGGGTGGATGGAGAGGCGAACGGCGTGTTCGCCGGGGCTGGGAGGTGGGGGTTGGTTGATGTGGGTTGGAAGGGAGGCCTCGGGCTGCCGTCTGCCGTGCGAAGCCCCGGAGCGCCTGCTGCTGCCGCTGCTGCTGCAGCTGCTTGCAACGATAACGGCGACGCGGCAGCGATTGTAGATGGTGGTGGAGCGGCCGGCTGTGCCTCCATGGGGCATGGCTCCGCGAAGGCCTGTGTTGATGGGCAGGGTGGGCGGCCGGGGGCATTGAGAAGAGCCCCATTAGCAGCGACAGTGAGTTGACGTCAGATGCTGGACACACGCACGTGCCCCCATGTGTCCCATCTGCAGTTTCACGTCCAGACCTACCACCTTCATGTAACACACATGCGGTCTTGAGCGTACGGATGCTTATACACACGTGCCCACCTGCAGCTTCAGGTCCAGCCCCACCACGCTGCTGACCACGCCGCTGTCGCGGTGCCTGCGGGAGGGAGGAACGGCAAACATTCAGGAAGCAAGAACACTCGGGATCACTAGCGGCCTGCCTGGTCCCATGGCCTGTGTGCTCAACCGGAAGCAAAAAAGCCTGCCGGGCGAGCGCACATCAACCAAGGCTGTGCAGGCAGCTCCTCCCGGCTCCTGACGGTGCGCCGTGCAAGGCATGCAGCGCGATGAAGACTCACACGACGGTTTCTGCTTATTGTATCGCTACTCACATGACCAAGACCTTGCTGTTGCTGCCTGGGGCGCCGGCACCACGCGCCGCCGTGGGACCCTCCATTGTGTCAGCGCCGGCGGCGGCGGCGACGAAGGAGTTCAGGTCCTTCTGCGGCGGGTTGGGATGAGGCTGCACCGCATGAGCCAACACGCCACGCTAGACGAGCGGTGCACCAGAGGCACGGCACACCACACCAACCGCGGGGCCGCATCGCACTTGGCGTGGGGTGTCGATCCTTGTCGTTGGACGACGCGCCTAGGTCCAACAGGCCTGACGCATCCGGACCGGGGCCAGGGCGCCCACTGCACACCGGCACGGCTTACCACCACGGCCATGCACACGGCCGCTATACGCACGCTCCCTCACCTGCAGGGAGGGTACCCTCCTGCCGCTGCCGCTGGCCGGCGTTCCACCGATCGCCTGCAGGGAGCGGGGTCACCGGATTTGTCGACACAACACAACGAGGTGCGGTAGCTGCGAAACCAAAGGCAGCACCAGGTGCACACCGAAAACCGCTTTTCCGTACTATGCTTCGAGACCAACCAACCGCTAACGACCAACCGTCACCGACCAGCTACCGACCCACCTGCAGCAGCGCCTCAATGTCGGCATCGCTGCTGAGCGTGTGGTCCGTCTCAACGTGGATGGATCCGCGGCGGGCCTGGTCGGGCAGCGCGCGGGGGGTGGTGGGAAAGGGCAATCCATGGCGAGTATAAACTGACTGCTGGAAGGCGCGCCGGGCCTGGAGGGATGGGCGGCAGGTGGTGCGTAAGGGAAATGGTAGTGCGTAACGATCGAGCTTCGCCGACTGCTACGCCTGCGCACGGCGGCAAGAGAGGATGTGACGGGTTCAAGGGAGGGGCGGAGGTGCATGTAGCGCCCGGGTCGGCGGGGAAGGACGTGGTGGAGCAAAGCGCGGGGCTGCACAGGGACTGGGCAGCGACGGGACAGGCGCTGTCCACGCACCTGTGTGCCTGGCGCGGCCGCCGCCCTGTCGGCAGGCGAGTCACCGCCGCTGGCACCAGCGGCGGCTGCGGAGCGGGAGTCGAGGCTCTCGAGCGACCACAGCTGCGCCTCAAGGGATTCGCGGGTGGGATCCTCGCCGTGTGGTGCGGCGGCCAGTGGGGGCTCCCCTGCGCCCTGCGGTGCCCGCTGGGGCTGGGTGTGGGATGCCACGGGCGCAGCTGTGGCCGCCGAGGTAGTGGTGGTACTGGTGCTGGTGGGGGTTGGCATGGCGCTGAGGCTGATGCTGAGCTGCAGTGGTACCGCGGCGCTGGTGAGCGAGGGGGGGGGGGTGCTGGGGGAGGCGGCGTCCCGCGGGGCGAAGCGCGAGGGCGAGTGGCTGTGGGTGTGGTGGTGGTGGTGGTGGTGGTGGCTGACGACGGCGGGCTTGTTGAGCGACGGAGAGGCTCCAAGCGCAGGGCTGCTGGCGAAGCCGATGGGAAAGCCGCCGCTGCCGTTTGCTGGCGGCTCGGGCGCGCCCGGTGCCGCGGCACCGCCCTGCCACGTGGCACGGCTTCTACTGCTGCCCTCTGACGTGTCGCCCGTCGGGGTAGAGGAAGCACGGGCCAGCGGCACTTGCACGGCACCGCCCCCGCTACTGCCCACGCCGCTCCCCAGCCCCCGCACAGCCGCCTTAGTGTTTTCACTGGGGCTCCCCCGCGCGCTGCCCTCTGCCGCTACTGCTGCGGCCGCGGATGGTTGGGGTGACGGGGGAAGGGCGCTAGCGGATTGGCGGCATGTGTCGCGTGTGCCTGCGCCGCCGTCCTGGGACACACGTGCGCTGCTGCGGGGGCTGCTTTGGGCGCTCCAGGGAAGGGGCGCATCCGCGAACTGGCAGAGGAAGGGGGAGATCAAGAAATGGGCAGGGGCAGGCGCAGGCGCAGGTGATTAGGGCCTGACCAGAGATCAAGGTGGGAAGCAGCCCCATATGAGACGCGACGGCAGGACAGGGCAGTCTGCTTTCAACCACCCCCCTACACCCGATGTTTGACGTGGTTGACCACCACCGCCCGGCCGCACCTGCTCCATGATGTACTCGTACGACGCCCGCGGCAGCAGCGGCGGCGGAATGCCGTCCATCATCGCGGGGGGCGCCACGGCGGCCACAGCCCCCGCGTCGTCCTCCTCGTCGCTGTCGGCAGCGTCGAAGGTGGACCTGGGGGCGCCGGGCAACGTCCGTCAAGCACGTGCAATGAGCAGCGTCCTATCCACCCCATCCTAGGCCAGAACTCGCCTCGGCTGCCGGCTGGTCTACCTCAAATGCCCTAAATTCCATATGACGAACCCGGCTTGGGCGTCTGCCAGCCGTATGCACTCCGCGGCTGACACTTGAGTCGCCCTCCACCGTGACGCCCCTTCCAGGAACCTCCACGCCAGACAGACGCCCAGGGCAACCCCGCCCACCGTCCTGAGCCCTGAGCCCTGATCCCGGTTGGCCACCACCGAGACGTCCACCCCCTGCTCACCTGCCTCGCCCCACCGCCCTCTCGACGTCCCGGTCCAGGCTCCTGAGGCGCCCCGAGGCCGACCCCGATCCCATGCCCAGCGCCAGCCCCAGGCCCAGGCCCCCCATGAGGCCGCGGAAGGGGGGCAGGGCGTCCATGGAGGCGCGGCGGGCGCGGCGCTGCGAGGAGGGCAAGGGAGGGCATGGGAGGAAGGGGGGTGAAGCTATGAGGATGAAGGAAGTGCGCCGGGAGGAAGGGAGCATACTGGGGTGGCGAGCACGGGAGCGGCTGTCAGGTTGCGAGATGCATGCTGAGGTACGGGGCGCGAGCAGGGGCGCCACCCGGAGAGGTGGTTCGGAGCGTCCAAAGGCGGGGCATGGAACGCACGGAGACGCGAGCTCCGCAAGAGCCCGTGGTGAGCCGGACAACGGGCAGCCCCGTACCTGCATGCGGTGCGGTGCGGCTGAGTCCATGTGTGTCCACGTGCTACAGCGGCGTACATGAGAAACGTGCAAGGACCCACCCTGCGCGTCCTGCTGGGCTGCATCTCCATGTTGCACAGCTCCGGCATGGAGCCGCCGCTGGGGGTGGGGGACACGGGGCCGCCACCCGGGAGGGCGCCTTCGCCGCCGCCGGTGCTGCCGCCGCCGGTGCCGCCGCCGCCGCCGCTGCTTGCGCTCCCCGCCTCCCACATGCGCCGCCGGAGGCTCTCCCCGCTATTCGACCTGCGCCGCAACAGCATGCTGTGTGAGCGCAGCTTGCAACTGAGCCCGCAAAACCTCTGCCCATGCGCCCGCCCCAACCTCCCAGTCCCCTCCCCTACAGACACTCTTCGCACCTGAAGGCCATGGCCGCCCTGATCATGTCCACCGACCGCCGGAACTTGGCCAGGGTGACGGCAGTGCCTCCCATTCCCGCGCGATTGCCGGCAGCGGGCGCAGCGGCGCTGCCCTGCTGCTGCTGTGGGTGCTGCTGCTGGTGCTCGGTGCGTTCGCTCTCATCCTGTGCCGCACGCACCCCCACCACGCCACCCGTCCGCTGCGGCGGCTGCGGGGGAACCCTGGGCGCCTTGGGCCCCGCGCCGCCAGCATGCAGCTGCAGGTCCCGCGAGGAGCTGCGTAGCAGAAGGGCGACCGCAGGAACCACGCCGTCGGTGCTCTCTGCGCCCACGCCGTGACTGTGGCTGCCGTGCGCAGCAGTAGCTGTGGCTGTGGCTGTGGCGGCATCAGCGCTGGCACCACCTCCGCCAAGGTCCAGGTCCAAGCCCGGGTCTGTGGCCGTGCCGTGCTGGTCTAGCGCCAGAGCCGCCACCAAGGCACCTGGGACCACAGGAGGGCGTAGCGAAACAAGGTGCGCCCAGGGACATACTGATGGTGGAAGGCGGCGCTTATATTTTTGCTCATGGACGTGGCTTGCGGCACCGTAAAAACCGTTGCTGTCGTACAACCACCTTGCCAGTGACCTTCCACCCGGCGCTCAGTTCGTAACCCCTCACCCCGTGTTAGGTGCCAGACCAGTCATGGGTGCAAGCTGTCAAATGCCTGAGCCACAGCCGCGGTACAACGCCACATCAGTGACGCGCGTCCCCGAGCCGCACCACTGCACGACCGCTTGCACGCACCCTGCTGCTGCTCCTCACCTGGGACGGGCGTGGTGCGTGTGCTGGCGTCAGGGGTGAGGGCTATGGGGTGCGCGGCAAAGCCTCCAGAGCCGCCCACGCCGCCGCCCCGCTCCTCGCCGTGGCCGCCGCGCGGCGGAAAAGGCAGCAGGGAGGCAGCCTCCCCCGCCGCGCGCCCGCGTGCGGATGCTGCCACTGGGGTGCCGCCCGCAAGTGCGCCCCCGCTGCCGATCGAGGCCCCTGCCCCTGCTCCCGGCCCCCCTGCGCCATGGCTCCCCCTCAGCGCCTTCAGCTCCGCCAGCTGCTGCTGCAGCCGCGCCAGTAGCACGTCCTGCGGCGGGGTGGCTGGGGCGTGTGAGCGAGTGCGAGGGAATAGCTCTCTGTGCGAAACTGTGCGGACCTGATGCACCCGGTCGCTGGACCACCTTTTCATTTTAGCAGGAGCAGGAACAGGAGATGGCGGCGGTGGCATGTGGCGTTGTTCGCAGCCTAGCTAAGCTGGATCGCCCCTGCCTCCCGGTACATCGCACCGTGACCGCACTCACCGTGTCGCCCCCTGGCCTCACGGTCGCCCCCGCAGCTGCGCCTGCTGCCGGCCCCCCTGCACCCACCGCTGCCGCACCAGCCAGGCCTGCCCCAGCCTGCAGCGCCGTGCCGCCCTGCTGCGCCGCTGGCCCCCCTCCTGCCCCCGTCCCGCCCACAACCCTCGGCCGACCAGCTGCCGCAGCACCACCGCCTCCGATACCGCTGGAAGGGCTGCTACTATCCAGCGCAACGGGCGCTTCCAGCACTCCCGCGCTGTGGAGGTTGAGTCCGGCATTCCCGGCTGGCCCTGCCGCCCCCGCCCCTGCCGCCCCCGCCCCCGCCGCCCCCGCCGCCTCCTGCAGTCGCCTCCTGGCGGACTCCGACAGCAGCAGCTGGCTGGCTGGGTACACCACCACCTCCCCGGAGGCCAGGATCACAGCCCCTGGGCCATAAGCCACGCGGTCATCAACAGGGCCCCCACCCGCCCGGCCGGCGACGTGGCCGGGGCGCATGCCAGCGCCAGGGGCAAATTGCGTCAGCGGGCCGCCGCCGCCACCGCCATCTTCGTAATCGCCGTCGTATTCGTTCCCAGGGGCCGGTGCTGCGCGGTGGCTGCGATCTGCCCCGGACGCCGGGGGCCTCCCCTGGGCGGCTGGTGGCTTGTTGGCCCCTAGGTGCAGCAGTCGTCTGCGGCGAGTGGTTGTGCGGCAGCCGGCAGGGCAACGGGGCACAGACAGGTCGGGAGGGCGGCACGTGCGCGGAAATAGCGGGCATGTTAGCCTGTTCGCACCCCCACGGCTGTTGCTGCAGCCACCACAGTGCCCCTGCACGCCAGGTTCGTTGCTGTACGGGGTAGCTCAACGCCGCAGGCCCCTCCCGCCGCCCGCCACCCGCCGCCTCGCTGAGGCTTTGCTGGCGTCAGTATCAGATTCCCAACTTGCCATGATAGCTCTCAGTTCAGCCATCCCCGCCCCGCGCCTGCCCCTCACCGCGCAAAGTCCACGCTGCCACGCCGCACCAGGCGCGCCACGCCGCTGCCGCCGGGGCTGCGGCGCCCGTCTCCACCTTCCTCATCGGAATCGGCAGACGCGCCGCTGAGGCTGCAGAGCATGGTGTGGCATAGGTTAGAGTGCTTGGGAGGGGAGGGGAGCAAGGTGCAGGGGCGAAGGGGCAAGCGCCGGGAAGGCAGGGGTGCAGGCCGAGCAGGAACTCCAGGTTGCGCAGGCGTGCTTGGCATGCGTGCAGAGCCGATCAGTAGGGGCGCAACGCACCTTTCGCGTTGCAAGGTCTCGCCGGTCTCTGGCTGGTAGTAGTCGAGGTTGGCATCCCTGAAGCGAAGTTAAACGGTCGGAGGCCAGGCCATGCCAATCAACGAAACACGTACGAGTGACATTCATAATAAGGATGAGTTTGTGCGATTGGTGTACGAGCAGCAGGTCCACAGCAGGTGCACAGCGCTCCACATGTTGATTCTGTCAAGCAAGCAGAAGCGGACGCCAAGTTGCGTTCTAAGCCTTACTCGTTGCCATCATTCTTCCTTGCAAACAGTTTCCCCATGTCTCATAGGTGACGCTCGAGGAATGAGCGCTGGCTCTTTGCGCTTTTGTGTTGCGTCCATTAACGACCGCTACCACAGGTGTCTTGGGACAGCGTAAGGCACATGACGGCCCGTTGCAAATTACTCCAGCCATCAACAACCAACATGCGCACTCTGCTCTCATCGTGCTCCGGAACCCCGCATGGGTTGGTGTGACTCTATAATGACACAGGAGGAGTGGCTCAGGCAAAGGTGCTCACTTGTCCCCATTTAGTATCAAGTCAAATCGAACGTGTGGTTAGCTCAACAAGATGAACGCTAGCCTCAGAAGCGCACCCGGTGCACTTGGCACATCATCGCTGGGCACCTCGCTTCTAAAACCAAGGCGTCTTCTTACGGGTGCCACATGTCCAGCACGTCCATCTGTTCTGCCCTCTCAGCGTCCGCAAACGAACGGCTTTCCTTGCCAAACCACCTTCACAAGGCCAGTTGTCGCCGCGCGGGTGTTCAACAACAACAACAACAACAACGGCAACAACGATGAGTTTGGCGACAGGATCCTAGCGGCGCTTCCGTTCCTCCTGCCGCTGCTGGATGGGCTGCCGTACGGTGCGTTGGGGGTCTTCGCGTATGGGTGGCTCTGGCTCGTCACCGCTCGCAGGCCTGCCACCTCACCCCGCCTGTTCGCCCAGTCGGCCACCGCACTCCTTACCCTGAGCACGCAACCGAATGGATATTGTCAGTTGCGGTGCACCGTCAGCAAGTTCGCAACACTGCGCTGCGCTGCGCATGCAAGCGCTAGAAGTGGAGGGTCCTGCGTGGAGTCGGGGAGGGGCGTGCAGGGGAGGGGAGGCGTGGCCGGGGGAAGGGAGGCGTGACCGCAGTGGTCAAAGTGTAACAGCAGTGGAAACCAGGAGAAGGGGAGGGAAGGGGAGGGGAAGGGAGGGCAGCGCACAAGCTGCCGGTTACGCAGTGCCTCGCCGGGGGTTCCGTGCTGTGCGCAGGGTGCTAGCGTACCCGGTGCGTATCACGATGACCCCCTTACACACGCCTTGCACCTGCACCTCTTCGATCACTTGGTGACCCACTAAACCTGGCGTCCCTGGGTGTTCCAACGCAGCAGGACGTGCACCTGCTGGATGCTGCTGCTGCTGCCGCTGAAGCCTGACCTGCCCGCATGTCGCACCTAATTCTGTCGTTAAGTCCAGCCGTCATCCTCTCACGTTGCCGTGTACCCTGCTTCCCGCGCCCCCCCTGCTCCCCTGAACAGCCAAGTTCCTGATGATCCAGTACCCCTTCATCGCCCGCGCCTTCGCCCCCGTGGCCCCCCTCATGTACATCTACCACGCCTTCCCCTTCGCGCCGTGAGTTGGGGTTGTGAGTCGGGGTTGGGGCCGGAAGGCGGTGACTGGCGAAGAGAATACGAAAAGGCAGGGCGGGGGGGGGGCAAGCGCGGCTTAGCACCGCCAGCGGGAAACAGGACCAGCCGCCGCACGCGCCGTTGAACACGCAAGCCCTGCAGGTATGACGTTCAGTCCCCTGCTCTCCCTCGTCCGCCCGCTTGCCCACGGCTTGTTGCTAATCCTGTGACCTAGTACACTGTAGCAATGGGTGCCCCTTGCGCACAGCGGCTAATACACAACCAACCCTGCCGCTTGCTCAGCACCATCGGTCTTCTTCTTCCCCATGGTGGCAGTGAGTGCACCTTGCTATGTGTTTACTTATAAGGGATTCTATTTAACCCATTCCCGCACCGCATCCGCTACACAACCAACCCTGCAGCTAACACCCACGCTCCTGTTGCTCTGCTCCCCCCTTCCTGCCCGCAGCTTCCTGATCTTCCTGGCCATCTACAGCGGCATCGTCAACAACACCTCGCTGTCGCGCTACGTGCGCTACCACGCCATGCAGGCGGTGCTGCTGGACGTGCTGCTCATGTGAGGCATGTGTGTAAAGGCCGTGTGTGTGTTAGCATGCAGCTGGTGCTTGTGCGCTACCACGTCATGCAGGCGGTGCTGCTGGACGTGCTGCTAATGTGAGGCATGTGTATTATGGGTGTTTCAGCATGTGGGGTACGTGTACCACTTGCGAGGAGCAGTTGATGCATGTGCGTATGGGTTTAGGGTGACCGTGTCGTGTCGTGCGGTACGCTGCGACGCAGCTTTATGTATGAGGATGACTCCTTCCTTGAAAGGTTGAGAGTCGTAATGCCGATCTGTCCACGTAGTCGCGACGTGGACTGGCCTTAACGCCCACACCCATCCCCTCTGTGCCCCATGCGCCCTCCTTGCTCGCCCCCTCCTTCCTCGCGTTTTATGCGTGACCCCTCGCCCCCTTGCCCCTGCGACCCCTGCAGCATCCCCCAAGTCATCCTCAACGACCTGTGGAAGGTGAGGCTGTGCATGTTGCAGCAGCAAAGCCAGCTGCATGGCTGTACGGCCCCCTTGTACGCGGCCCCCCATGTCCGGCCGTGGGCACGGGCGTGCAGCGGACTCGTTGCTTGGCCGCACTAACCATTCACTCATCTCATCCCGGTGGTTCTTACCCCCACGCTCCCCGCATCCAGGCCCCCTCCGACGAGCTGGGCCTGCAGGCCTACATCCTGGCGTACAACACGCTCTTCCTGTTCACCGCCGTGTGCGCGGCGTACGGCATGGTGGGTGGGCGCGCAGTGGCGGGCGGGCCGGGGCGCCGTACGGACGGCGCACCTCACCTGAGGCGAGGGAACCATGCCACCCAAAGTCGCATCCGGGGACGCCGTACGGGTTACGTACGCCTTGCGTGCTGACTACCAGTCACAATCTACCTTCCTCAATCGTTCGCTCTCCATGCGGCGCCCCCCCCCCCTCCCCTATGCAGGGCGCCTCCCTGGTCGGCCTCACTGCCCGCGTGCCGCTGGTGGCGGAGGCGGCGGAGAGCCAGGTGCGCGACTTCTGAGCGGACGTGGTGCGGTGGGGCCCTAGGGCCGGAGGGAGGGCCCAGTGCGGTAGCGCGGAGCGCAACGTCCCAGCGACGCGGCGCGGCAGAGGACCAGAGGGGGGCCGCCGGTGCGGGCGCATGTGGATGGGGGCGGGCTGCTGAGGTGGCTGTGCTGGCTGCCGGATGGGGAAGAGGGTGGAGAGGCGGCCGGCGGCGGTTCACGGCTTGCGTGGAGGAGAGGGCATGTGTAGAGGTTGCCAGGGTGCCCCTGGCCCCGTGGGGTAACGGGGTGGCAGCAGCAGTACTAGCAGCACGGGGCATCGACAGGTCCAGGGGACGGTGCAGGGGTATGGCTTGGAGCAGGTCGGCCAGGGCCCGGCTTGGCCCTGGAGCTGCGTGGCAGGTGGAGGGAGGTAAGGGTTAGGTTACGGCAGGGTACGGGTTAGGGAGGTGCAGGCGGGCGTGGCACCAAGGGTGAGAGAATGGTCGGCTGGGTTGGTACGGGTCCGGAAGGAAGTCGCAGGGTAGCAGCTGCCTGAGGGCTTGCGGCAGCGGCCGGGGACGGTGGGATCGTGGGTGTTGGGCGCGAGGTGCCGCGTGGGCTGTTGGGGCTGTGTGCGCCGTGTGGTTTGCCGGACGCAGGGGCCGGGCACCGTGATACGCAGGACGCGCTTGTGGGGCGGGGTAGCCTTGGCGGGCAGGCGCTGATGCGACGTAATAAATGATAACGAGCACGTGCATGCAGTATGCCGAAGCACTGTCTGTAGGTGCTTGCGCATATGGTGAAGAGGCTTCAGCGGCCGAGAGTGCCGTATTGGTGTATTATGCACGTGGAGCAGGAAAGCGCTGCTTGGTGGTGCGGTTAGCAGCAGCAGTGAGGTAGCATGGTGATTCCTGCCAGGCGTTTGCCATACGGGTACAGGTGTACATGCCACCGACAAAACTGCGCCTTCATTGTGTAAGGACTGGATCGTAGACCTGTTAATCCAGGTTGAGCAGAAGGTTCGGGAGTGGAAGTGTTGGGTTTTCACGTTTGATTTTTGCTCTCCACGGCCCATACGACGGGTGAGTACGGGAGGACAGGACAGAGCAGTGTTTACCCGAAGTGGACAACTTCAACGGTAAAATGGCAGCGAACCATAAGCACATGTTGAAAGCAGCCTGGATGCGGTTAGAGAAGCTGAGATTCATCACCCAGGTCACACATTCCCCACAGATACTCGTCAGGCAAGATGCACCTTTACTCCAACAGGGCAAGCGCTTCACCAGAGCGCCCACCAACCGAACGTAGACCCTTATGAGAATAACATTATGGAGCTTCGTTGTGAAAAGCAGTTTAGCCACGGCAGTGTGTGGCCCGCTCCGCAACTCTCAGCAGGACAGGATTAGCATAACGGCTTTGAATATGCCCGCCTTGCGATGCCCGCCTTGCTGAGGCTCAGCCATACTTCAAGCCTACTAGCATAATGTAAATAGGTGATATTACGCGCAGCAGTCAGGCAATTCCCCACAGGCTCGACGATCCCGTCACGCCAACCCGTCAACCGGAACAAAATGCGCATCGTTCACCCAATGGGCAGGATGCCCTCCGGTCCACCTTTATACCCTAACAGCACAACTATTATGACATCGGCGCCGCAGGTCACTGCGCAATAGGCCCGCAGTCACTATGGCAATGTCGCTCTCCCGCGTCTCCCTGGCGGTTGCCATCGGGCTGCTGCTATCCGCCTCCGCCCACGCCGGACGTAAGACTACTTGCATCCGTCACATACAGCACTGAAGTACCCTTAAGGTGCTGCAATTCATGCAGCAGCTGCCACATTGTCAACCGTGTGCTCCGGCGTCTGCACGTGAGATTGCCGCGTGTCATGCCATTATCGCCTTTCTCGACATCGCAGGCCAGGACAAAGGCGGGAAGGGGAACGATAAGGGCAACAATGGCAAGAAGAAGGCAAGGAGCCCCTTCGTCATTGGCCTTTGGTGAGTACCTGGGGAACACGCTTGGTCAACCACGGGCGCTTGACCAGGCCATGGTATCGGTTTAACAGCACTCATGTACCTGCACCACCGCGGGGCTCCAACATCCTGCCGCTTGTGTGCTTCGTTACTCCCACCGTCCCACGCATGGAAACTTCAGTGACGCATACCTGCCTGCCAACATCCATGACACTCCGTTAAAGCTAGGGGCCACGGCTGCAACACACAGCCCACGTGCAAAGCCTCCCGGCACCGAACCCTGTGTCACGCACGCAGTCGGTGTGCTTCCCTGCCGCAACCGTGCTGTTGATCCAACCCATGCTGCTCCCTCTCCGTGCGGATACTGCCGCCGCCTCTGTGTGTTTCTCACTGTCGTACCCATGCCGCCCCATGCCGTACGCAGGGGCGACCTGCCGTACAGCCCGGAGCAGGCCAGCGTGGGCATGCCCAACCTGATCGCCGACATGAACGCCAACAAGCTGGCCTTCACAGTCATGTCGGGTGAGGCTTGAGCCCAGGATTGCACACGGGTTCACAAGCACCGCTCGTAGCTCGCCGGTGGGAAAGTGGCCTGGCCGTCACAACCAGGGTGTATGGTGCCGCGCGTGGTGGCGGGACACGGTGCCGCTAGTGCAGCCCACAGGGACTTTCATGTACGCCGTACGGACAAGCTTTTCCTAATGCGTACGGCGGTACGCCTACGTACCCGTGCTAAGCCATGTGGCATGAGCATGAGCCGCGCTACGGTGCCTTCCACCCATGCACAGCCCTCCTTCATGTGCACCCCGCAGGCGGCTGCGGCCGCCACCGCACCTCCCTCCCTGGCCCCTGCCCAGCCTCTCCCAGCCGCACAACCCGCGCACCCACCTCGCACGCACTCATCACTGCACCGTAACACCTGGAGTATTCCTGTTCGCGTTCCTACCTACGGTATTGCTGTGTTGCCTCCCTGCTTGTGCACCCCTCAGGCGACATCAAGGCGGGCAGCACCCGCTGCGACGACTCCGTGTACCTGCAGGCCAAGGCCTACTTTGACGCGCTCAAGGCGCCGGCCGCCTTCACCCCTGGAGACAACGACTGGTGGGCCATCGCCCGTTGGGGCCACATTGGGACACAGCCCGCGGGGCGCGCCGCTAGGGGCCGCTAGGCACCGCGTGCAGGGGCATGAGGCCAGCGCGGCATGCCGGTGGTATCCTTTGATGCTTCCGCTGGAACTGCGGCACTGCTGGTCGCACAGGGACACCGGGGCACGCACGGGGCAAGGGATGCACTGCCCATGGCACGGCTGGCCAGCCGTACCGAAAGCCCTAGCCACAACGCGCCCTCGCTCGTTACTGCCAACCTAGCGCACCGTACAGCAGCACTGAAACCCCCGATACGCTTGCCGTTGCATGGCATGAAGCACCCACCGGGCTTGTGGAACGTGACATCGACACACACACGGCCACATCGGCAGCCCTGGACTCTGTGCCCCGCCCGCGCGCAGCCCGCTCTCGTTCACCCCCTCACCCACACCCGCTCTCTTTCACCCCCTCACCCACACCCGCTCTCTTTCACCCCCTCACCCACACCCCCAGGGTGGACTGCGACCGCGCCAGCGCCGGCGCCTACAACAGCCTGGAGCGCCTTGACTTTGAGCGCGCCCTCTTCTTCAACACCTCGTACTCGTTTGGCCAGAAGAAGCTGCGGCAGGAGGTGCAGGCGGAGCCGCTGTGCCCCGGCTCGGGCGGCACCCAAGTGCGCTGCGTGGAGAACCGGAGGTGGATGTACAACGGCGTCATGTTCATGACCGCCAACGTGCAGGGTGAGAGGCGGGGCGCCGCGGGGAACCACGGGCGGGCTGAGGGGTGCCGAAGCACGTGCTGATGACGCACCCGCAGTAGCACCGCGTGCCTCGGGACGTGCGGGCCCCTCACCTCCTGCACCGCACCTACCCTCCGCCAGCGCTGCTCTTGTCCATTCTCTAGCTTTTTGATGCTGCTCGGCAGCTACCGGCACGTGCCCCATCGATCCCCACACCCCTCTTTGCCCGGCCCCTCGTCCTCGTCCCCCACCCACCTTGCCCCCCTCACACCCGTCCGCGGTTACCCCCCTACCACCACCTCCCCCCAGGCTCCTGCAACAACCTGTGCGACACCGCCCCCGACGCCGCCGAGTGGGCGGGACGCGACGCCGCCAACATCGCGTGGCTGCGGGACACCTTCGCGCAGGCCAAGGCGCAGGGCGCGGCGGCGGTCATGATCATCTCGCAGGCCACCCCCGGCTGGTGAGCGCACGGGCCGTGGGTTAGGGGGCAGGTGCACGTGTCTTAGGCAGCGGTGATGGTCATCTTGCAGAGGCAGGTCAGCGGCGGGGGTGGCGCCTCGGTTTGGGGCGGGCTGATCCTGACGGTGTAGTTAGGGGGCAGGGGCAGGTGTCACGGATGGCGAGATGAGGTCGTGGTCATCGCGCAGGGGCAGCGCCGGCTGGTGGGAGGGGCCGTGGGGGGAGGGCGCAGGTGCATGTGCCGTCCGCGGCCGTGGTCTTGGTCATCTCGCAGGCCAGCCGTGGGTGGTGAGCGGCAGGTTCACGGGATGGGGTGGAGTGGTTGGACGGTACGCGTACGGGGTAAGGGGCAGGTGCGCCGGTGGTCGCGTTCTGCTGCAGCCGACGGTCCCACGGCGACCACACCGGTACGTACCTGCACTGCTCACATCAGGCCAACGGCAGTGCGGACTGCAAGCGTGCAAGGGGCAAAACGCACGCACGCACGTCCTGCGTGGGTTCAACCTCGTGGTGTAGCTGCATCGCCCCAACCGCCGGGTGCAACGTGTACCTGTGTGTACCCATCCCCTGTCCCCCAGTGCACGTGTCTCAACATGTTGTACACCGGAAATTTTTACCCCCGCCCGCCAATAGCATCGGCGGTTTTCCGCTGTTACTAGGTACACCTTAAAGTCCTCAATTCTGTGTGTCTGGGCACCCGCTGCAGGGACGACTCGGACCCGACACGCGCCCCCGTTCGCGACGCCAAGACGCTCAAGCTGATCCAGCCCACCAACATGACCCTCCCCCGCCTGGCCGACGGCTTCGAGGCGTGGCTGCTGGCCGTACGCGCCGAGGCCGTGTCGTACGGCAAGCCCGTGGCGTACGTGCACGGCGACTCGCACTACTTCCGGGTGGACAGGCCGCTGCTGGACCGCAACGGTGCGTACGGCAAGGCAGTACCGATGCGGGGTCAAACTTGTACGGCAGTGTGCCGGGGCGTGCCGTACGCTAGTGCACGGGTGCATGTCCAGAAGGGAGGGGTGTAGGCCTTTGCGATGGAGCTAAACATCATTGGACATACGGTCAGCCTGTTGCCTTGCCCGTGCACATCAGTTACTGTGTGCCAGCACGGCACCGGTGTCTATGCCTATCCCCGTGCCAACACCCAGGACGGGCATTCATGCCAACATACGGTATGCATGCCCACACACGGCCTGCACGGGAGCGTGGCATTTAGCCGACCTACTGCCCCTACAACAGTACTGCACTACAACAGTATTGCACTACAACAGTACCCGAACATCCTGCAGGCCACCAAGCTGCACCCACGCGCATGCCAACAACCACGTGTGAACTCGTTTCATCGTATTCCTTGCACGCTTGCCGTCACTGACTGCTTCAATCTCACGCACGGCATCACCGAAGCAAGTGGCTTGCCGGACTAACAACGCGGTTTGCGACATCTGACCGCAGGCAAGCGTATCGCCACCTTCACACGCGTTGAGACGCCCGGAGACAACGCGCCGACTGGCAACGACGACGTTACGTGGGTCAAGGTGCGTGCAGCAGCCAGCCAGGCATGTAACCCACGTGCAGGAGCGCTTACCCGCACCCGGATCCAGCAGCACACAGCACACGCATTGCTCCAGCGGCCAACGCGCGCTTGCACATGGTGCCACATGCCCGCTCAGGTGCACACATACGCACACGAGCACTGACCTCCTGCACCATACCAGTGCCGCACTGCACCCCTGACCCGCCCGCCGTGCACTCGTTCATGCGCGATGAGGTCTCATGCAACAAACGCTGCGCAGCAACAGACGAAGCGCAATGCACCAGTGGCCAACACCATGCCTAGGGCATGCTCTGCGTACTCCCCAACCGTCCACTCCTCGACGCCTTACACGGTTTCCTCGCGTTTCACGCGTACACACTCCGAGTCTCCGTCCTCCGCCCGCCCGCAGGTGCTGGTTGACCCCAAGAGCCGCGAGGTCTTCTCCTACGTGCCCATGACCGTGCCCGCAAACTCCGGGCCCTACACCGCGCGCCGCCGCGACCTGCGTGCATAATACACACGGCGTGCACCCAAAGGCAGTTGGTAATTTGTGTATCGAATAGGTTCGAGCGCGAGCATTGATGTGCGGTTGGTTACTTGGTATCAACGAATGTGGACGGCATGCGTACGTAAGGGGCCACGTGCCACTTACAGGTGCCCTGGGGCGGGAGGCACTCTGCCGCCAATGTGTGCATTATGAAGAATGGGAGGGTCGCTCCCTGACCCTGATTGCTTAGCCGAGGGGTAGGCGACCCGCGCAGCCCACCTGTTGATGCTGCTGCTATACAGGACAGTGCATACGGCTTTAAACCACAACTGAGCATGACCGCTCACCAGACTTCTTGGGGCAGGGTCGCTGGGGGCTGCGAGGAGCACCTGCCGTGGGGTCCGGATCAGGGCAGGAACGGAAGCTGTGGATAATGGCAGGTGAAAACCAAGGTCCGGCCACCAATCGGCACCGCTTCGATTGAGACTGGTCCATTGTGCCAGGTGAACGTATGGCCCACGTAGCGCCCGTAACCACTTGGCCCACGATGCAAGCAGGGCGCGCTGGTTTGCCCGCAACGAGCTTGTGCTTGGGAACCATTGGCAATGTAAGACCACTTCACCTGGACAGTGGACACTTCGTCAAGGCCAAGTTCGGCACGGCTATCGGTTAAGACGGGTTATAGTAAAAGTTACACTTAGCATGGGTTCCCCGAGGTGGGCAACCAGGCTGACACACCATCCGGCCACAGGTGCCTACCCAGGGCCCCTGTGCCTACCTGTTGTGTGCCCGCCGTCATCCTGCCTGAGGCACGTCCCTGTCTTGGACCGTTTCACCGGAAGCTGCGGTATGTTGTTCATGTAGCAGCCACGGGTTCCCTCCATGGCCGTGGCCGGGTGAGCCCGGTCTTGGCCGTTGACGGGCCGTCCATGCCTGGTCCGTGGACCTCAGCAGGGACACTGGGGCGTGGGGCTGGTCAACCCGCGAGCGCTTGGTAGCCAGCAAGTGAGCGAGCCATCAGCTTGCAGGTACACTGAGCGTGCTGGGGCGGTTCGGCCGCTCGATTTTGGGGTCCCTCCCGGTCCCGCCCGACCGCGTACGGCAGCCGTACAGCCTCCTCCGTACAAGCCGCCGCCCGGTTAGCTCAGTCGGTAGAGCGCAGGACTCTTAATCCTGTGGTCGAGGGTTCGAGCCCCTCATTGGGCGAATATACTTATTGCTAACCGTTTTGCATAACGGGAGTTCGACGGAAGCAAGCATCAGCAGTGCATCGCGCGACCTCTCTTGCTTCGCGTTGAGCGCCACACCTCCCAGCATCAATTACGTATACAGGTAGCCAAGCTTCAGACATACCGTTGCAGCGCTTCCAGTTCGGTGTTGTAACGCTCTGGAGCAGCAGACGGGCTTCCCATGCTCTTGCCGGGGAAAAAGGCCTGCGCGTCGGTTCCAGGAGCAGGCAGATACCTCTGTATGCAGCAAGCGCTTCATTCGACATGTTAACGATTGGGCAAAATGCGGCAGTGCATTTCTGCCTGTGAGCCGAGCCACGGTTAACCCTAAACACCACTTCTCTGGCGACCACCGTAGCCTTGTACCAACGGCAATGTTTCTGAGAACATCACTTACATCATATATGTTCACTGCAGTCCTGTGAGCAAGGCGCAACACCGCACGACGTAGCGCTTCCGTTCCGGACC
>VFQN01001440.1_pt1 | contig 39873 bp, 53 predicted proteins | sample 3512371 | NCBI WGS metagenome assembly VFQN01 (sample SAMN10412370, study PRJNA504923) | tailings metagenome | isolation source: Replicate 2 from Balatoc abandoned mine | place: Philippines: Itogon, Benguet | collected 2017-08-28
CCTGTGCCTGTGCGCACCTGTGCCTGAGCGCACCTGTGCCTGTGCGCACCTGTGCGCACAACATGCGCCTGTGCGCACCTGTGCCTGAGCGCACCTGTGCCTGTGCGCACCTGTGCCTGAGCGCACCTGTGCCTGTGCGCACCTGTGCGCACAACATGCCACCGACCTGGTTGGTTGCCTGCCCTGGACTTACCCTTGGGCGCTGGTACTTTGACGTCCAAAAGCTCCCGTGGCCCGATGCCGCCCGGTGAGGGTTGGGACACAGCGGTCCGAGGGGGCGCGGACTGGGGACAAGGGTAATTGTAGGCGCAAAAGTGACTCACGGCGTGCGTACTTGGGTGGCCTGGCAGGACGGCTTTGTGTACGGTGCACGAGGTTAGCAGGCCGTGCAGGTAAAAGGAGTACGGTACTGGCGGCTTAACGTCGTAACGCGAGTTCACCTTGCCGCAGCATACGTCCCTTAGGGGTCCCGAAATGGGAGTTTCCTGCTGCGCTAGGTAACGGAGCTGCAGGTAAGCCCTCTTCGTGACTGCCACCACGCACCTGTTCATCGGGCTCCTTGATGAGCTCAGAGAGTGCCTGGAACTCAGCTGCAAAGCTGCTCAGGTCCATCTCAGGTCCTCCAACCGCTCCAAGTCTCTGAACTCTGTGCCAGCTGCAGCACTGTGGCGGGCGGGGCTGCTCCTAGATGCTGGTCGTGGGGTTGGGCTCCGTCGAGGAACAGGTCAATGACACGTGGTGTCCCTTGGGACGTCCCTCCACAACGTTGCGCCAGGACTATCTGGCGAAAGTATTGAGCCTCACAAAGGTATATTAAGGTGATCGTCCGTTGAAGACAATGGGTTGACACTTTACGCTCTATGCCATGCTCTGGTCGATACTGTAGTTGACCTGCACTCGGTACAGTCTGTTCATATCTCAGCAGAAGCATATACCAGTGTAGAGTCGGGCTTGGCTGACTTGCCAGAGAGGATGGCGAGGGAGCCTTCTTTTGGGGTACGAAGCCTGATGAACCGAGGTTCCAGTGAACAACGTAGGCCATAACCACGCCTTGATGTGTTAGGCAGTTTTAAACACGTACATAATCATACTGTCACACGGACTGGACCGGAAAGCCAACTGTTTGGACTTATAATACCGCTCCATACTCCGTTTGCCTTACCCAGGACATATAGCGTCACATAATATAGGTCGCAAACAATGAGTTACGGAGGCGCGCCTCCAGGGCAGCGGCCGGAGGTGGGACCATGCCCTGCTGGTTTCGCACACGCCCAGACGTTTGCGCGCATACCCTCACCGTGTGTATACAACGTAGGATGATGATATCTATGGAGGATATGACGATGCCTCCAACCCTCTGGCGGTAAGTAGGACCGGGCTTGAGTCCGCGCTCCATTGATGCAGCATGCCGCGACTGACGCTACGCGTACGTGCTGCCAGGGCACTGGAGGAGCCGCCTTCAAAGCACTTGGCGCAGATGGTCAACCACCAGGAACGGGTAGGTGTCGGGGTTCCTCCAGCCGCTTACGGCTGAAGTCGTCGCAGGGCACTGCTGGAACTGCAGCTTACCCGCGGCCCCTGTTACCTCGCCCTTTGCAGCCATGATGGGGCCCCCGGGGACAGCCATGAAGAGCTTCGTGCCCGGGACAGCTATGCGGGGAGGGACAGCCATGCAGCAGGACCCCAGCATGGCCCGCCCCATGACCTCCAACCGAGGCGCTGGGTTCACGTCGGCGCCAAACAAGAAGTTTGACCCGCTGAATCGGTCCATGGGGTCCACCCTGGGGTCATCAACTGGGTCAGCGCTGGCCAAAAAGGGGGATGCGACATCTGAGGAGCAGGCCAGGGACATGGAGCGGAAGGTGCATGAGCTGCTGGAGGAGAGCGCGATCCTGTGCTCCAAAGGGGACAACAACGCGGGTGAGCAGTGCTTGGCGGCGGTTGGGCAGCAGCAGCTGGGGCAGCAGAGGAGTCAGGGGATTTTACAGGAGCGGCGTCCTTTTGCTATGCTCAGGCACATGGCGTGAGGGTTACCTTGGTTAGGGCCACGGGTCACGTCGGCAAACCAGGGGGTGCAGGGACTTGCGGTTGGGGTTGATACGCAGATGCATGCAACGCATGGGCGCTCAGGCCGAGTACATCAGGCATCCGCGAACAAAAGCTGCGGGAGTAGCGGCAGCGGCAGCAGGGTGCTGGCCCCAGCACCAGTGCCGTCGTGCGGCAGGCGGCGTGCCTATCGACACAGCTGACTCAGCCTTAGGCGGCAGCTGCCGTGTGGTGTTGCCTCTGCCGCGTCCAGCCCGTGGGGGGCAAAGTACACATGGATAGAACTAGAAGGCCTGAGAGCTTATGCCAAGGGAGGTAGGTATCAGCGCACGCCCAAAGTTTGCAGCAGCAGCGGCAGCAGCGTGCGGGGCCCTGCATGCCATGCAGCCGTCGGCAGGGTCAATCGGCACGACTAGCGCAGCATAGGCGGCCGGTGCCGCTGCCGCTGCCGAGTCCAGCCCGTGCAGAGCAAAGTCCAGTGGGCACAGCTGAGGGTGCAGGCCTGGGAATTTGGCATCACGCGTCAGCGTCACAGGGGCTCTCGTCCTCCCGGGGTCCCACTGACGTCCCGGTCCTCCGCCAAGCGGCCTGGCTGTCCGCTCGCGCGCCTACTCACTCAGCATCCGGGCCAACCCAAGCACCCATACGCACGCTATGCTCCTGCTGCCAGACACATTACAGTAAGGGGCTCTCTCGTAATGCAAACGCCCGTTGTCTCCCATCCTCCGAAGGCCTTGAGAAGGCCATGGACGCCAAGCGCAAGGAGCGGCAGCTGTGCCGCTTCCGCGAGCAGAACAACATGGCCGACCAGATCAACCTGGAGCTCATGTACGCCGTGGACTTCAACCTAGCGCACATGTACCAGATGTGCAAGAACTACACGGAGGCCATCAACGCGTTCACAAGTGGGTGCTCAGAGGGGCTCGTCGGCGGGGGTGGGGGCATTGCGGGGAGGAGGGTGGGGGTACGCGTAACAGGCGAGGCAGCCGTGTGAGGGGGGAGGGGGGCCGGCTCGGTGCGAGGCGGGGACCAGGGGCTTGCAGGCGTGGGAGCCTCAAGGGGTCATGGGTATAGAGTGGGGCCAATGGGGGGTCAGTGGGACCAGCGCGGCACGAGGCGGGGAATGGGGCCTTTCGGGCTGGAGGCCACCTGGAGGTGCGGTGTTGGTATACGGCGGGAGCAAGGGGCGTGCGACGTTAAACCTGACCTTGTAGTAGGGGCAGGAGAGCGACCCTTCACACATTTCACGGGTTGGTAATCTGAGTATTGTAATGGCCCTGTTGCCGCGGCACTGGCCCACTCACTCACTCGCGTTGCTGCAACGTGCACCCCGTGCCTGCGCCTGCAGCCATCGTGCGCAACAAGAACTTTCCCCAATCGGGGTGGCTCCGAGTCAACATGGGCAACATCTACTACGAGCAAAAGAAGTACACGACGGCCATCAAGGTGGGCGCGGTGCACTAAGCACAGCTGTTGCCTGCCATCACAACCGTAACACGCAAGCGTAGGCGCCCACGCCCAAGCCCATGCCTGTGCATCCGTGCCTATGCGCTCGTACACCTCGCTTACCTGTGCATGCCATTGCACCGCATGAACCTGGGGCCCCTTCTTCTCAAGCGCCATTGCGCGCCTAGGCCCGAAAAGATTACCAACGCCTTCCCCCCTCTTGCACCTGCCCCCGCGCCCGCAGATGTACCGCATGGCCCTGGACCAGATCGCGGCCACCGCCAAGGAGGTGCGGTTCAAGATCATGCGCAACATCGGGCTGTCCTTCGTGCGCATGGGCCAGTACCCCGACGCGCTGCAGGCCTTCGCCACGGTCATGGACAACGTGCCCGACCACCAGGTGCGACCGTGACCATGCTGTGCAACGGAACTGAACTTTTACGTCAGGTGCATCGGTTCTGCTGGGGGGCCTGCCGGAAGGCACGGGCAGGAGCACGGGGGTATCATGTTTGCGGCAAGCTCCCTTTTGGTTGTTGCCCATGCGGTAGTTTTGCCACTGTAAGCATCCTTTCCGCCCTTTGCTTGTGTTCACCTGGGGCGACGCTGACTCTTGTACCGTGCCCCGTGCTGGTCCCGCAGACGGGATACAACCTGGTGATGTGCAACTACGCGTTGAGCGACCGGGAGGGCATGAAGACCGCCTTCCAGAAGCTGCTCAAGGTGCGTGCTGGAGCTGGCTGGGCTGCCCTGTAATCAAGCTCATGAAGCTGCCAACCGCGTTCACCTCCTCAGCACGACTGGGCGTTGCGCATTTGTCCGTACGTCGTGCATAAAGCACTCATATACTCCAACCTAACAAATTACCGTACATACCGTGCATCCGCGTTTCGCATGATTCTGGCCAAGACACCGTGCACCCCTGCCTGTTCCACTACAGGTGACTCCGCCCCAGGAGATGGACGACTCGGCCTGAACCACGTGTCATACCCTTATTTAACAACCGGTCACGCACTCCAGCCTATGACCCTTACACCCCGTTGTTCTGCAGGTGACTCCTGCCCAGGAGATGGACGATGAGGAGGAGGACGGGCTGAACGACGACGATGACGACATGCAGGCGGTGGTGGCGGACGACGGGCTCAAGGAGGAGCTGCGGAAACGGAACAGCTACGTCACCAGGTGCGGGGCAGCAGCAGCCGTGCAAGCCGCAGGATAATGGACAGCGGGGAGGGTGATGATGCGCGGATGTGGGGTTACGCGTAAAACGCGAGAAACCCTGTGGGGGACATCGGGCCGTGCAAGGACTGACGCGGTGCTGGTTTCCTTCGCAGGCTGATTGTGCGGGCGGCGCAGCTGATCAGCGAGAAGATCGACCGCAGCGGCGGCTTCGAGGCGGGCTTCCAGTGGTGCTGCGACGAGCTGCGGGAAGCGGGCTACATCAAGCTGGCCAACGAGGTGGGGCGGAGCTGTGTGTTAGCCCGCAGGTCCATAGGGACTACCACCGCTGCACCGCCAAAGGCACCCGTGCAGTGCGCTCGCCTGCGTACCCGACGCGACTCACACGCCTTTCCTAACGCTCGCCGCGCAACCGAGGCCCTAACTTACGTTTCTGCAACGTATGGCACAACTTGCACATATCGCAGCCCTTGACATCCTCCACACCCTCCTTCGTTGCCCCATCCGCTCCCCTGGTCAGGTGGAGCTGGCCAAAGCCACCCGCTTCATGGGCCAGAAGCAGTTCGACAAGGCGGTGGCGGTGTTCAAGGACTTTGAGAAGAAGGAGCCGCGCATCAAGGCGCGCGCCGCCACCAACCTTGCCTTCCTGTACTACCTGGAGGGCGAGGTGCAGCACGCGGACACGTACAGCGAGCTGGCGCTCAACAGCGACAGGTGGGGTGTGTGGGAGGGGTTGATTGCCTGGAGCGCACAGTACCGTGACGGCACTGAGTTCAGGTGGGAAGCCAGGGAGCACCTGAGGGCCGATGCAGTTATCGTGGCCTGCGACTGCCTTGCATGGTGCCATGACTGAATGGCAGAAGGCGGGCAGTGGGGCGCTGAGCCGTTTCAGGAGGGCAGCAGGCGCCGTTGTGTTGGCAAGGCCTCAGCAGGAGGGACGAAGCAACAGCCATGCAGCCTCCGCGGCCCTGTGCAACGCCGCACGTCCTCGCCATCACGCAACTTGGCCAGTCATCACTGCAACTACGCACACCTTACTGGAGACGACAGGGAATCAAGTTGGTACGGGCGCGGTTGGGTGCGCGCAGGTACAACGCGCGCGCGTACGTGAACAAAGGCTGCGTGCTGGTGGAGCGCGGGGACCTGGAGGGCGCGCGCAGCCTGTTCAACGAGGCGGCCGGCATCGACCCGTATTGCGTGGAGGCCATCTTCAACCTGGGCGTGGTCAGCCAGCGCCTCAACGAGCTGCCGTACGCGCTGGCAGCCTTCAAGAAGCTGCACAACATGGTGCCCGACAACGTGGAGGTAAGTTTCACAGGATTGGTAGTAGTACTATTGTATATTGTGTGATTGGGAGGAGGGAAATAGCAACGGGGTATAGACGCTGCACAGCATGGTGTCCGAAAGCATGACGGTGGGTTGGTAGGAGTACGTGCAGGCCGTGACAAAGAGCGAAAGGGCCAGGCGCGCCAGGGCAAGACCGCGCGGACGTGGGTTAGGATCTAGGGGGTTGTCGCGTAGGAGGCCAGGAGGGTAGCCTGAAGGCGAGGCGAGGCAAAGGGCTGAAGCTGCCGGGCTGCCGGCTGTTGGGGCCCGCTATATATGCCCCCCCCCTTCGGGAAGACGATTTGTAGCGGCCGGTTTCGGCCCCGTGCAACCCGGCACCGCTGCCCTGCGCTCACACCCTCGCTGATCAGGTTCCTGCCAACTCTTTCGCGTGCGACAGGTGATCCACCAGATCGCCACCACGTACGACATGATGGGCGACTTTAAAAACGCCGTCAAGTGGTTTGAGATGCTGACCAGCCTGGTGCCCAACGACCCCGGCGTGCTGGCGCGGCTGGGGGCCATCCACGCGCGCTTCGACGACGAGGCCAAGGCGCTGCACTACTACCAGGTGGGTTTTGGAGTTCGACGCCAAGTTGAGAAGAATCTATTCCGGTATTACAAGGCTTGTGCGTGGGGCAGCCTGGGAGCCGAACGGGGTTGCGGCTGCTGTTCCAGCGCTGGCCTGGCTCGTGCGTGGCGCCGTCGAGCAGCCGAAGCGCATTTGCCAGCTGCAACGTGACTTGTGCATAGCGGCAAACCTCTTGGCGTCTGCATGACGGCCTGTGCGGTACGGGGCTCCTTTTGGCATTCAAGCAACTCGTGTTGTGCTTTCCGCTGCCCTGCAGGAGTCTTACCGCGTCTTCCCCGTCAACATGGACGTCATCTCGTGGCTGGGGGCCTACTACGTCAAGAGCGAGGTAGGCGCCGGGCAGCCCTGCTGACCACCGTGCCGTGCTGGGCCCAGCGCTGTGTCCGCCCCACATGCCGCACCCCATGCTGCACACGCAACTTGAGTGCCGCACACCACCAACTTGTGGTGCTCGTGGTTGCTCAGCGGTGTCGTGCCTGCCCCTGCATGTCGTACGATGAAACGCATAGCCGCAGTTTACCCCGCCCCATGTACGCCCTGCCTCTCCAGGTGTACAAGAAGGCAATGCCCTTTTTCCACTTGGCCTCGACACCACAGCGCCAAGTACACAAAACGAGACGTACCAAGTTCATGTCGCCCCATGCCCTGCCCCCTCCCCCTTGCAGGTGTACGAGAAGGCCATGCCCTTCTTCGACCTGGCCTCCAAGATCCAGCCGCAGGAGGTCAAGTGGGCGCTCATGGTGGCGTCCTGCTACCGCCGCACCAACAACCTGCCCGCCGCGCTGGGCAAGTACAAGCAGATCCACACCGCGCACCCCGACAACGTCGAGTGCCTGCGCTACCTGGTGCACCTGTGCAGCGAGCTGGGCAGGCGGCAGGAGGCGGCGGAGTACATGACCAAGCTCAAAAAGGCGGAGAAGGTGCGGTGGTTTGTGCCTGCTTTGGGCAGGGGCGAGATGCCTGTTGCTTAGCGACCTGCGGAGCCGTTGCGGTGATGGACGGCTGTGCGGTGAAGCAGGCGCGGGATGCCGCATCCCCGCACAACCACTGACTCATCCCTCGCAACCAGCAGTGCAGCTTGCGCGCACACCCTGCAGAACCTGTAATGCAACAGGACGAGCAGGTGGAGAATGCCCCTGGTCGCACTCGAATCATGTCATCAGGCTAACTGCGTGTCCCCTTTCCGCTTGTCCTTCCCTCACCCGCCGCAGGCCGCGCTGCCAGACGCCACTGTTGCCAACGCCGCCGCCAACGGCACCGCGGCCCCTGCAGGGGGCATGGGCGGCGGGGGCATGGGGCTGGGGCCCATGGACGACGACCTGGGGGCCAGCGCCATCGCCGCGCAGGTGGGGGGCACCAGAACGCTGGCCGTGGCCGCACACCGCCATGCTTCGTAGGCATCTTTTAGGCACCTGCTCCATTGCTGCACTGCCTGGGACGAGACTGTGGCCGCCTGCGCACCCAGCTGTGCTAGGACGTTGTGTAGCCTAGCGTCTGGTATGCGATGCACAAACGAAAGTTTCAGCCGCGCTGGTTTGACCTCGTCGCCTTCCTCCCCGCCCACAGAACCGCGGCAAGAAGATGCTGGTCAAGGAGCATATGGGCGGCAAGGGCGAGAACGACGACTGGGGAAACGAGCAGCTGGGGGACGACCTGCTGCCCATGTAGGGCCAGGTGCTGGTGCTGGTGCTCGTGGCTTAGCGCCGGGAGCAGGCGGCGGCGCATGGGGCCGCGGGGCAGGAGGCGGTGCGGGCGTCCTCGGATTGGGAGCTGCTGGGGGTGGCTGGGGTGGGGAGGTTGGGGAGGAGGTAGGGGATGGTTTGGACCACCTCGCGGCGCTTGGGCTGGGCGTGGGGGTGGGGGTGGGGGAGCACGGGGCTGGGGCTGGGGCAGGGGCAGGGTCGAGGCGGCAAGCGCAGGCCCAGGCGGAGGCGTGGCGCCCCGGGGGGAGCAGCTTCAGTAGCGGCGGGAGCGCAAGCGGGGGCTTGGTGGCGGGTGAGGGGGTATATGGATTGGGGTTTGGGAAGGTGCTGAGCTTTGGGGGTGGCGCGTCGAGTGCCCTGCCGGAGCTGGCGTGAGGGGCAGGGGCTTGCGGGCGGGTGCTGTCGGGGTGCGGATGGACCGCGTGTTCTGGTGGTGTGGGGTGTGGGCATTGTGCTATGGACTGTGGCTGCCCGGTGTCTCGCGTCGTTGGACAAGCGTGTGTGTGTCTGTTGCGCCGAATAGGTGCAGCTTGAATGACGGGTGACGGACCCGGTGTGGGCGTGTGGCGCCGAGTGCCTCGGTTGACATGTGGGCCTAGGCACTAACACATAGCCAGGCCGGCTGGAGTACAGAAGTGTTTCATGCATAACTATGAGTCCATCATCGCGAAAGCGATGAGGGGCCGCATGGCATGTGTTTTGGGTTCTGTGGCGCTCGGCACGCGGTCACGCTTGCTGGTGGCATCAAACTGGGGTGCTTCGGAGCCGAGATGGCTGCATCCCCGCCTGTACATACTGTTACAGTACTGAAGTAATTGTCAGACTCGCTTTTTGTCCTGTTGTCTAGGTAAAAAGATCGTTTTGCAAGTAGCAGCAGTCAGCGTCAGTTGATAATCGCGCGATACTTGCTACCCAAGCACGTCGCTTTCGCGAAGATGCTCGCTTCGGTCACTCCACTTCAGCATCGTGGCATTCGTTGCCGCAGTCAGCTCGCGCGCAGGCCATTTCCCGTCGTCCGCGCTCAGGCCGCAAGCACTGTGCGGGAGCTACTTGACGATATCTCTGCGGCGAAACTAGGGAAGGTTCGCTTCATCGTTCTAGGAGACGGTGCAATTCTCGAAAGCGTCTCCGACTGGGGCAGGTTGGTCCTTCCGGGCTCTCACAGCAAGGAGGAATCTCCATGCGCACATACAGCAAGCCCACCAGGGCCGGCACAGGGCGGCCTTGCAGCTCATACTGCAGCACACTACGACACGCACGTAAAACGGGGCGTTCGCATGTTTTGAGCTCGCGGGCGGAGCATTGGCTCTCGTGCGGACCCGTGGGGCGGTTGGTGGCAGCAACAGGGCAACGCCCCAGGGGAACGAAATCATGTTGAGAGCTGCACAGGCTACGGCAGCCATGCCAGCGGCAGGGCTCCCCTGTGGTGCAGCTTAACGGGTTTAAGCATGCCACTCAACGCTCTTCACAGGTACCGGTATGCGTGTGCGCGCCTCCTGTCCCCCCGTCCGTACCTTACCACAGTGTCCGCTACAACGACGTGCCCAGCCGCGGTGTGCTGGCCACCATTGCTTCTGAGGACAAGTCCTTCGAGTGCCACATCACCACCGGCAAGGTACCGCTCACTTCCCTAATACACAAGCACTCGCACGCAGGTTTCCCACTCGCGGCTTCGTCAGGGCGTTCATGAACACGAGTGTCGGGCACCGGCACCGAGGGACGCCACACGCCGAAGCCCCTCTCCTCCTGCCCCCCACGCCCACCACCTTTCCTCCTGCTGTCGCCCCTGCCGTGCCCCTACCACGCCTTTGCCCTCGACACCTCCCACTTAGCACACCCGGCCTGGATTCCGAAAACGCCGTGCAGGAGCGGAAGGTGCGCTTCACTCAACCCAACTCCACACGCCTACCCCCCCTAACACGTTGCAGGTGAAGGAGGTGCGCTTTGCCCAGTCCAAGGCCAAGCAGGGTGACTGGGACATTTTCGCCACGCGCTTCCTGGCCGACGACGGCCGCGTGATGCTCAGCTGCCTGCTGCACGGGAGCAAGGGCAGCTACCAGCCGGGGGCGGTGGAGGCGTGGACCGGGCTGGTCAAGAAGCACGGCGACAGCGTCAAGTTCTGAGCCGGTAGCGGCATCGGCGTGCTGGTTTGTGGTCTGGGGCCTGCAGTCTTGTTGTCTGGGACTCGTCGGAGGCGTGGGTGCTGGGGTTTAGGGAGTGGGGTGGCGGTCTGCAGGAGGCGGCAAAGGGCTGGCTGGCCATGGAGGAGCTGGTAGCCGTGGGAAGGACGGGGTGCGCGGTGGTCAGTTTGACGTGCGGAGAGGGAATGGATGTGCGTGAGTGCGTGCGTGGGCTGCGGTGCGGACCCATGACCAATGCGTGGGCGGACACGGCGTTGGCACCCCAGGTGTTAAAATGCGCAGGGCAGATGCTATACAGGTCGGAAAGAATTCCCTTCTAGAACGAGTTGTTGGTCAGCCGGGGTTGACGCCTTGGGCTCGCTTGCTGGGCAGCGTACTTAGGTACCTCGATGGCGGGCTGTGCACGTGTTTGGCCGTGCCAGTAGTAGTGGACGACACGCATTGACTGCTCCGCTGCAGGGCAGGAGACCCATACCGTATGGTGTATGCCGAGCTCACCTGTCTTGCATGGCCGTTGGCACGCGGACTTAGCTGCCAACCATGAGATGTTTGCTCATACGGTACCTGCTGGCATGGAACACTGCCTAGTGCCTGTCGAGTTTGAGCTGTATTTGGCCACGGAAGAGGTTCAGGCGGCAGCATTCAAGGCTTGCCGGGCTGCAAAGCACAGCCCAGCACAGCCCCAGTCCACCACGTCAAGTGGTAGCAGCTCCTGCTACCTGTTGCGGTGAAACGAACGCCATGCACTTGCAGAGCGCATGGACTTGAGCACCACCATCCGCCTGAGATAGAAAGGCCTGGGCGGCTGTGCCTGAGGTATGTTTGGCACAAGGAAGTACCAGGTACGGTGGCCACCGCACGTGCCAGCGTAACAAGATGTGTCACGCCAAGTACCGAGTAGTAAACCGTTAGGTGAGCGCGCCACCGCATACTAGCCTTATACCATCAGCAAGACGACTGTGGCCTGATGCGAAACCCTTGCTCACGTGAAACCCCTTGCTTTTTCGCACATCATCCAGACGGCGCAACGCTCTGCCGTACCACAGGTTCCTACAAGCGGACAGCGTGAAGCCTGGTACCCTGCTCCGACCCAAGGTAGTATCGAGGGGTGTAACACATCAGGTTTGGGTACTGCGAGGCTTTCACGTTACCGAATGTCGGACGCAAACGGACTTGTGTCGCAGCCGAACCACAACTCGACACAAAACGGCAAGGAGAGGGCACCACGCCGAAGTCTTGCTGGAATGTTTGCCATGGAGCTCGGCCTCGGCAAGTCCCAGGAGCCTGCTGGCGACGGGGTCAGTGCAACCCTTGGACGTTCAGCATTGATCAGCGTTCGGCTACGTTCTCATCATGGATGATTCTGTACTTCAATCGTAGCGCCTTGTCCTTACTTGATGAGTGGTGGAAGCGTAAACCCTCTTCCCACCGGCCATGCGAAGCATGCTCTCAGTGCGCGTGGTTCCTTCGCAGGCCTCGAGGGTGGAGGACTTCTACGGACGCCTTTATCATGATGAGCACTTTGCGCACGGCATGCTGCTGGCTCAGGGTGACGCTGGGCCCGAGCTGACCCGCAAGGTCACGGCTGGGTTGAATGGTGGCGCAAACGGCGTTGCCATGCACGCACATACAAAGGACTTCAACAGGGCGGTGACTGGTCAAGGGTCAAACGCCATCACGCTCGGCACTCCGGTGAGCTCGGCCGCGGGGCCACGTGCTAGGCCAGTAAGCCCGTGACCAGCAAAACTGCATTCGCAAACTGTCAGCTGTACATAACGCGGGCTGTATGCATGGCATGAATATCCTGCAACGGTGGACGGCACTGAGGGCCAGCTGTTGGGGCCCGACTAATGCGTTGGCACACGGCGTTGCGCCGGAAACTCCTGGGCGACGGTGGGGTGGCTAGGGAGGTAGCGGGCAGGACGGTAGCCCCACTCGAGTACCTTTTGCGAACACCATCAATCACATGAATGGGTAGTGTACGTAACCAAACGCACTATAATACATGACTGTGAGTACAACAAGAATGCTCAAGGTGTCTGCTACCCTTGCAGCCCATGCCATGCCCCCAGCACAAGAGATACATGCCTTGATGGAGGGACCCCAACTAAACGGCTTGGAAGGAATACCTACTTCTAAAGCATATCCTCAAGAATCTGCGCTGACCTGGCAGGCTTGTGCGCCCCCTTGACCCAGATGCCAAAGTGGCCAGCGGGCCACCAGTCAGCGGCCTTCGAGTCCGTAGCCGTCAAACGGTCCTTCATCCTGTCGCCCGCGGAGATCTTCGCAGAATGCGCACACCATGGTACGGCATATGTGAACCATCTGGTTCAGCACGGGGTCACTTAATGGGGCTCAGGCGACCCAGCGGGCGTCCATAGCAACACACTCCGAAACACTGTTTGTTGTAAGCTGGCTAAGCAAGCGCGTGTGCGCCCGACAGGCGAGGAGAAGGCCAACTTCCCCTGGTACAAGATTTGGATCCTCACCATCATCGCCGGGTGCTACGTGGGTAGGTGCTTGGGGGCCGGTGGAGCCGCGGCGATGGCGACGTTGCCAGATAGCATTGGCGGACGCAGTGTTCCCTACGTGTTCCTGCTGGATGTTATATTGCTGCCGCTGCGCATGCCGCCAAACATCCTCATTAACGCCTGTTCGTTGCCACGCACGCCCCTAATGCCCCCTCCTGGAACTGCCACCAGCGTACCCACTAACCCGCGTGCCGGACATGCCGGACATGCCATGCCGTACACAGGCTTCGGCTACACCACGTGTCTGCTGGTGGGCGGCATGCTGCAGCAGGCGCCGGAAGTGGGCTCCCCTGACCAATACAACTACGGCCTCTTCAAGCTCGTGTTCGGCGCTGTGGGCTTCCCGTGAGTGCAGCGCAGCCGCCATTTGACCACCCAGGCGCATGCATGCCTGCTACTGGTGCCTACCGCACGGCCCGTTGCCTACGTTGACACCTCCCTGCAGCACCCCGTGTGCACCACTTTGCTCTTTTGGTGCCAGGGGAGGCAGTTGCAGCTGTGCGGCGGTGCCCTGGGGGTCTTGTATCTCCCTGTGGGGAAAACAGCCATCTGCTTTGGTACGCTGCGATCTCCCCATCAGCCACAACTGGCCCCTTCCTGGCCAACACCCTCTCCCCTGCGCTCGTTTCTCCTTATGACGTCCCGTGATTGCAAACCCCTCCCAACCCCTCTCCCCCCGTCCCCCAGGTTCGGCTTCACCACCATTGTGGTGTGCGGCGCGGAGCTGTACACCAGCCTGTGCGCATACATGACGGCAGCGTGGTGGGAGGGAAAGGTGGGCGTAGTGTACAGCAGCCCTACAGATAGCCTCCGCGTTGTCAATCACGTGGCACACGACAGTCGTTTCGGGGGCAAACGTAGCAATCTCCGCCGCACTGCTCGCACCTCATTGCGCGTCTGCCGTTGCGACATCGTAAGTTGAACTGAGCTACGCACTCCCCCTAACGCAATCTGGCTGCCCCGTGCTAGCGGCCCGCACCGCCAGGTGTTGGTCCTCGCACCACTTCAGCGGCATGCTGATCAAAGTGCCTAGGCGCACCGTGTAACAACCACCGCGCGGCACAGCCCATACGTAGTTGTTGCGTGTGCTTGGTGTCCTGCTGCGCTAGGCAACAGTGCTGACCCGCTTGCCCATGCTGGTTACCGTGTGGGCGGTCCAAGCACCCCTCATAGCCCAGCGTCCAGCATTTGCCGTGTACCTTACCCTCACCCCCTCGAACTTGGCGCCACACTCCACCAGGTGACGCAGCTGACCTGCATCCGCACGCTGGTCTCTCATCAGTGTACAATTTGTACACCAACAATGAAAAACTTCACGGAACCTGTCTCCCTCTCCAACCGTGCTTGGCGCCCTGCTCCACCAGGTTACGGTGCTGACCTGCGTCCGCATGCTGGTCATCTCGTGGACGGGCAACTTCCTGGGATGCGCGCTCATGGCCGGCCTGCTGTGCGCCTCGGAGCTGTACCACGGCAAGACCACCACGCTGTTCTACATCGCACACGACAAGGTCAGCCACGGCTGGGGCGCCACGCTGGTCAAGGGTGAGTTAACACACATATCAACCCGGCTAACACACATGAGTTAACACACGTGCACAACGCTGGGGGCTGGGGGCTGGTGATCAAGGGTGGTTGCGGGTGGGAGGGTGAAGGGTACTTTGGGTGGGCGTGGTGGGGATACAGGCATGTGGGTGTGACGCCGGTGGCAGGTGTGCGGAGCGGGGAGGGGGCGGCCGGCAGGCCAGGGCGGGCCTGAGCTTTCCGGACAGCGGGCGGGGAGGGTCAAACAGCGGCAGGCAGGGATGGACGACGGGCCCGGGCATTGGGACGCGTGATAGCGGCCTGTTGTATTACTCACGTCAGCCACTTTTGCTTGAGGGCGAGGGCACATGTGAGCTTGATGTGTTTGCCGCTGCAGCACTTGACTGCCCCTACCTGCGTCTCCCAACTCCAGGCATCTTCGCAAACTGGCTGGTCGGCATTGCGACCTGGATGGCAAACGCCGCGCAGGTGCGTCCCCGCAGGACAGCGGGTCCTCTGCCCCTTGCCTTTGCTCTGTGCAGCGGTTGGCAGTTGGCAGGCACCGGCTACAGTCACTGTGGCCAGCACTCGCAATTTCCTCAAGCGGGAACAGGTTAGCATGGGCGAGCCCAGGTGCCGTTCCAGTCGTACCAGCCTCCTGAAGTGCAGGATCCGCTTCCCATTGCTCACACTCCGCACCCTCAGCTCCTTGCTGCATGCGTCAGAGGGTCCATACGGCTAGGGCCTTGCACGCCTGGTCGCGTACCTCATATGCTTGTTGTGCCCGTGTGCTGCCACCGGCTCCCCTGTGCCCCTGCAGGACCTCACCGGCAAGGCCATCGGTATCTGGCTACCCATCTCAGCCTTCGCCATGCTTGGTAGGTGGTGATTATAATTGAATTGATCGATCTGAAATGAATAGTTTTAGGCAGTCGCTTGCCTTCCACGGGCTGCTCGGTGCTGCCAGGTGTGCAAGGCAGCAGCAGCTCCACGCTGTGTTCCTGCAGGTTCGCATATGGCACCGGCACCGTGTAGTTGCACAGCAGCACTTGCCACGGGCCTGTCATAGCTCATCAGCACACGAGTGGCTGCATGCACGTCGATGATACCGGTATGGCCCCTCCCTCCCGCCCCCATCCCACGTGCCCCACCTCCAGGCTTTGAGCATTGCATCGCCAACATGGTAAGAACGGTGACTTGAAGAATGTGTGGAAGCTTCAGTTCAATTCTGCAGTTGTTGGTTGTATCCAGCTGCCAAGCTGGCGCCTGTGGCGCCGTGCCACACCCAGATAGACAAGCACTATGCGCTGGAGCCCTGGCCCTGTCGTGCTTGTCCGAGAAGTGTCAGGTTTGGACGCGAGACCCCTGACGTGGTCCTCCCGGGCCCGTTCCCCAACGCCGCAGTTCCTGTTCGTCATGGCCTGGTGCGAAGGCGCGCACATCACAGCCAAGCAGTTCATTTGGTGAGCACACCCCAACCCTCTTGAAGCTAACCTGCCGCCTTTTGCCCGCATTGCTCTGCCGGTACTCACATCACGTGTGACATGCTTGACATGCTAGGGCAGGTTATGCCGTCAAAACGGCTAACGCGTTCCGGTGCTGCTGGCTCGCCTGCCTTTCCACAAGCGCCGCCCTGACGCCTTCCTGGCCCCGGTTACACCACAGGCACAACCTCATCCCCGCCACCATTGGCAACTACATCGGCGGCGGCATCTGCCTTGCAACGGTCTACGCCTTCGCGTTTGGCCGCACGCCCAAGCTGGTGGGCGAGTGGGTGGACACAAAGCTCAAGCGGCATTAAGCTATTGCGCGTGACCTTGACTGTTACCTGGCGGGGGTGCTGTACGACATCGTTGTGATTTGGGTTCTGGTTTTAGGGGCGCTTGTTTTATTGATATGAATAATGTGGTCGCGACCGTGACCTCGGTTCTTGGGGCTTGACCATGGGGTGGATGCACTCAGGCTCTGGGCGACGATAGCCAATTGAGCGTTGGGATTCGGTGTTCAGGGTATGACCGTGCTTGTGTTTGCCGTTACGGAGAGGAGCACGGGTGTGTGAGCCGGGGCGGGTGCCGTCACCCCAGCCATTGCTAGTGCTGTGTGTGCCCGGCCTAATGGCCCCATTTGGGTTGTGGGCTGGCGAGCGAATATTCTTTTGGGGCCTGCGCTCACAGCTCTGTGAGCAACGTAAGAGTGAAGAAAGACTGGGGATGGCTGGAAAGCGAGCAGGTGCATCGAGGAACGAAACGAGTCGCGTGCACCCATGCACACACCGGTGAGGGTCACTGTGGGTAGGGTAAGGGGTAGGGGTTCCCGTGGCCCCGGGTCCCCATGGCCCCTTGGATGGCGCTGTGACGGTGCGCTTGGGGCTGGTGTTGAAGGTATTGTTGGACACTGATCTTGCACATGCAGGTCTGAGATGGAGTCGTCGGAATTCTCTTGTTGTGCTCAGGGTTGTGTCCAGGGTTTTACAGGAGTGGTGCGCTGTGGAAGCTTGCATGGCTGCACGACACTAGGTTTGGCATACGGCGTTGTGATGCTGCAAGGTCAAAAGGGTGTCTGGAGCGGCACGTTGGGCGGCACGTTGCCACGTGCCGCCGCATGGCAGCGGAGCCCAATAGCCGGCTGCGCTGCGCTTTAGGGGATTGAGCCGCGTGGACTCACTGCCGTACAAAATGCTATTAGAATCAGCAATGCGATTGAGATTCACTGTTACTTGACGTACCAGTTGTACAAATCAATTTGTGTTCGGCGACGGAAGACGGCTGCTTGGTGGGTTGGGTCGATGCTGCATGTTTTCGCGTGGGGCCGGTCAGGGTGCGTCGGTGTAGGATCTTGCAGCAGGCAGTCCTCCTAATCGTGCTGTGGCGCATGTGGTGCATGGCGGCTTCATAGCGCCACATGTAGGGCAATTCAGGAGTCAGGACACGTGCCTTCTGCCTCAGGACACGTGGCTCTGTGCTGACCTGTGCTTACCGTACTCGCGTTTGTGATTGCTTCCGACTGGGTCAAAGTGGTATGTAATCAAGGTATCGCCTCAACCCGTCTACTGCATGCCGCACGCTGCTGCCGTACGATGGAACAGCTGCACACGCCGTCCTCCTTAGCACACGTGGGACGTGGCCAGCCTGGGCAGAGCGCATATAACGATATCAGCACCAGGGGAGCTGCATCATTGTGTTGGGCCAGGTTGGGCCTTTCGCTGCTTCCCAGCCCCACCAAGGCCGCTTGCCGGCTTTCCGCACGTGCTGGAGCGCCCAGGTGCTGCTCTACTGTGATCAGCCCGGTGCAAGGCCCGCGTAAAGTACCATATCCCACACCAAGTGGTACCGGTACATTGTCCGAAGGACCCTGATAGCTGATACCCTGTCGTGCCACGTAGGTCATACGTCACAGCGCACGAGAAGGACAGGTTGCATGGAGCGCACACGCAGCGCGAGTACAACTGTTACATCAATTCTTGCAACGCAGCTTGGATTTAAGGCGCGGCGTTCTTTATTGCACAGGTTCACATGGTGTAGTCAGGGTGAGGAGGTGAAGCCTCCGTGCCTCCTAGGTGTGCCAGGGTGTGCGCACGGACACTGGCCCGGTCTTGGATCACATGGATGAATGGTGCAGACACCACACAACACACAACACCGCAGCCCTTGGCCGCGCTAACCATTTACTCCTCGCCCTACACATCACAACCATCGGCAGTTGCTGTGCTGGCACAAAATCCGCTGCACGCGTGCTCCACGTGCTTGCCCTTGCTGCTAGCGACAGTGGCCGCGTTGCATTGCCGGTCCCCTACCACGGACTCTGCACAGCTCGCTACACATCGCACACGGCTTACTTTGCACCACCACCCGCATGAATTAATCGCAATCGCGGTGCCCTATTGCAGGGCACCCGCCGCACCGCAATAAGCATACCCATCGGGGTTTGTGTGGAGTTGCACGGAACCCCAGGGTTTATGTGGTCTGCAAATGCCTTCACACCATACCATGAGTCACACACGTCCCAACCGTCGCGTGCTTCCAATTATGCGAGACGCCTTAACGCCGCACATACGATACTCTCCTCCACGCACGCCCAACAAGCACTTATACAAGCCCATGCGCACTCAAAGCCACATGAGGCTAACAGCTGAGCTGTGCCCTGCACAGCCCAGTGCGCCCTCTTCCCAGCCCCACACATGGCCATGCCCGTCCACAATACTTCCTACCCCCGCGCTTGCAACACCACCCTTCTTTCACAAGGGCTGCTGGGCATAGTAGCACACCTGGCTCGGCGCGCACCCCATTAATCCCAACACAACATACGGTACGGGACACGAGCAGTTATGGCGGGATGCGCACCCCGGCGTCACCATGCCCCCTTAACTTGCACGCAGGGCACACCAGAGAGCACTCAACAGAGCGCCGCACGCACACAGGCGGTGATTCTGTCGGCTGCTAACTGCCGCACCAGCACCCCAACGGTACCGGCGTGCAACAGCTGCTCATTGTGATCACAAGCAGCCCGGCAACCCCCGGTCACCCCGTACTGTCGCGCGCGTTAATGCCGTACTTCAGCTCCGATCAACGAACCCTATCACAGCGCAAAACCCCACGTCTGCAGCATCTAGGCAAGCTCCACACAGCGGCTAGGTGCTTGGCGTGTGCAACGTGCATGCACTGGCATGCAGTGCCGCCCTGCGCTTGGCCCATGGCATACAAAGTTGCATGCTGTCCGCGTGAACTGCCAAGCCGTACAACCTCCACTGTGTTGCGCTGCGGCTTTGGCAGTAATCCGCCATGCGCTGACGTGAGCCCTGATGAAGATACGCGACAAAGGCCGCTGCACGACGCAAGAAAACGCACGCACACACACGCACGCACGCATATACGCACACGGACGCGCAACCATAAAGCAAGAAGACAATTGACGAATTGCGGGGAGCTGCATTGGCGTCCCCGCGCCTCCTGCCATCATAAGCAATGCAACGAATGCGTGTGGGCCGTCCCAGCGGTTCGTACTGGCAGCCGCTGCGGCTGCGTGCGACCGCCGTTGGGGAGCAGGCACTGCACATTATACTCCGGTACTAAGGGCAAGCCGGCCCCTTCCAAGGCCGCCGAAGGGCGCTCCTGGTCTGCAGGGCAACGTCCTTTCGGACGGTGAATCCCAACACACAACAACATGAATACGGCCCGACGGGGCAGCATCAGCATGTTGGCTGCTGTGGCGGCGGCACTGTGGGGCGCGTGTGGCAGGACCCCGTTGTGGTGACCGCGTGAGGAGGCTGACGCTCTGGCAGCTGCGGGTCACGATGCGTGCGGCTCTGTGGAGCCGCTGCGGTCCCAACGTTTTGTGAAGATGATGACGGCGAATGTGCGCAGCTGCTAGGGTTTGCCGCGCCCAATTTCCACTTGTAGCGTCAGCCTGCCGCCTGCCGCCCCCTGTGCTGTCCTACCCCTCCGGCCAGGAGGCTGCTCCGCCTGCGCTGCTCCCAGGGCCGTCCCGAGCGGTGGAGGAGGGTGCGTCGGCGGGGCCGGGCATGGCACCAGTTGACGCGGGGCTCTGCGCACATGGCACAACAAGGGTCAAGAGGTGTAAGTGTGTGCGTGTCGAACAAACCAACGTTGGGGACTGACATGGGACCGTACTGCAAGCCCAACCAGGAAATGACTGTTGCTCAAGACAATACGATCCAGGTGGATAAAATACGGGCAGCGCAGGGAGGAATCGCAAGATGAATTGGTGAGCTCACCGTCTGCTGTGCGCCGGCGTCTACAGCGCCGGACGTCATGCGGACGATGGTGATGCCCTGCTGTGCCTCCGGGCTGGGCGGCACCGCGATGGACAGACCCATGGGTCGGTCCCGCTGCCGCGCGGGCGACGCCGACGGCGACTGGCCCAGGCTCCCGCCGCCACTGCCGCCGCCAGGCCCCGGCGACGCAGGCAGCCGCAGCGCCAACCCACGGCCGCCACCGGCCGCACTGAACCGCCGGCCGCCTTCCTCTCCCCCTGCCACCGCCGCTGCCAGAGCTAGAGAGGACGGTGTTCGAGGGAGGGACGCCGCTGCGGGTAGGGACCCCGACCCGGGCGGCCGCGGCCGCGGCAGGCCGGGGCTTGGCCCAGGCGTTGCCACGGATCTTGACCGCTCCCTTTCGGACAGCTCCTGCCGGAGTGGCTGCTCCTGCTGCTGCCCCGGCTGCTCGTGTTCCCGGTCCAGATCCGTGTGCTCCCCGGGGGAGAGCAATACCCCTGACCCGGAGCCGGTGCGTTGCCGGTCGGGCGTGGAGCCACGGCTCCACGTGGCTGCTAGCCCCGGCCCTCGCCAGGGCCCTGCGCCTGATAGCGGCGGGGGCAGCGAGCCATATGGTAGCTGCAAGGGGGGCAGGTTGACTCGGTCCCGTGCTGCCAGGCTGGCGGTACGGAGCGGGCTGGGGCCTGGGCCGTGTACTGGGCCGTGGCCCTGGCCGGTGAAGGGCAGGGGTAAGGGCGGGGGCAGGGGGGCGTTCGAGGGCAGGGCGAAGGGGGTTCCGGAGGTGGTGGTGGCGGTGGTGAAGGGGTTTGGAGCTGCGCCGGTGCCGGTACCAGTGCCACTGTGTCGAGGAGATCTCCGCTGGACTGGGGGTGTGGATGAGGAGGAGGATGCTGTGGCCGTGTCGGCGGCTCTAGATGCCTCTCCAGGGACATCGGAGGAGAGCGTGGCTGTCAGTTCCGAGGCCCTTGCAGGGGGCTGCAGGTGCGTGTCCCCTGGTAGGGCCTCGGGGAGGCTCCGGGACGCACGGCTGAGGCTACCGGACGTGTGCTGCTCTTCCTGCTGCGGCTGCTGTGGTGGTAGTTGTGAAGCGCCGTCACCTGCGCCCGCGTGTTGCAGCGGCGGCGCGAGGGGCGGCGGCAGGGCGCGCAGCATGGCCGCAGCTGCTGCTGCAGCCACGGCTGGTGAACCCGGTTCCGGGGTGCTGTAGTGCGAGCTTGGTTGGGACTGGGGCATCGATGCAGTTGTTCCAAGGGCTGAAAGCTGAGGTCGGAGTGGAGGCATGACCGGAATGGTGATGGAGGAATGCCGGGCGCTGCCGGAGGGCCCCAGGCGGCTGGGCGCGTGCGGGGAGTGCGTGCCCGCGCTTCCAAGCCGCTGCGAGCTGGCGGCGAGTAGCGAGGGCTTGTATCGGGAGCTCGTGAGCGGGGTGTAGGTGTGGGTTTGCGGGGAGGCGGAGGTGATGGAGGAGCTTCCCCCGCCCGCCACGGCAGCAGCGGCGGCAGCGCTGGCAGCTGCGCTGGCGGAAGCGGCGGCGGCCATGGCCGCCGCGGACATCTGCCCCTCGATGGCGGGACTGCTGCCCATGCTGGACGCCGCCACAGCGGCGGCGGCGGCCGCCCACGACGGCGTGACCACTGCCGTACCGTACGGCTCGGTGTGCGGCGACGCCGTGTCGCTGAAGAGCCCGCCGCTGGCGGGCGCCCCAGGAGACGTCAGCCCCCCCGCCGACCCCGAGGACGGCTCAACGTGCGTCATGGGCTTGGAAGCGGGGTCAAGCTCCAGCCCTAGCCCGTGGCCGCTGGCTCCGGAATCGCCGTACGGCAGCTTGGCCTTGAGGCGCAGGGTCGACGCGGCGCGCGGCGGGTTGAGGGGCACCTCCAGGTGGCTGACGGCCGAGGTGGAGTCGGGGGCGCTCTTGAGGCGGGCGTGGTAGTCCACGGGGTCGCGCACCTTGTCCAGGTGCGTGACCGCCACCAGGACTCGGTGCAGCGGGCCGCGCTTGTACCTGGGGGGAGTGGGGTTCGGGCGGGGCCGATGGATGCGGGTGATCACTGGCATGTCGCGAACGAGTGATGCAACATGGACTGTCTCACGACGCATGAATTAACACGCCATCCCGAACTACCGGTATGCACGACCTCCCTTGTTTGCTAGCAACACTTGGGCACCTCACGTGGCGCTGCTGTCACAACGGTTATGGCCAGGCGAAACACCACCAAGGCAACCCGGTACGACTTGCCGCACCCCTTGCACACGAGGCCCGAACCACAGACCAGCCAGGCAGGTTCGTTTTCACAGGGGCCCACAAAATGGCCAGGCAGGTTCGTTTATGGCAGAGGCCCACGCACCTGCAAAGCTTGACGGCGGCGACGAGTATGTCTCCCAGGGACAGGATGATTGATGCCAGGAACAGGCCGTGCCGCAGGTACATGCCGTTGCCCATCATGTTGTGGTGCGCGTACACCACGCTCTGCGTGATGGACTCGGCGGGCGCCTGCAGCAGCGCCACCGCAAACTCCACCAGCTCCAGGTACCTGGGGGCGAGGCACGGGGCACGAGGCATTGTAGATGAGGCATGGGGCGCAGGATGTGGGACAATGGACACAATACATGGAGCACGAAGGAATGCACCAGCTTCAGGTACCTGGGGACGAGGCACGGGACATGAGGCATTGTATATAAGGCGTGGGGCGCAGGATGTGGGACAATAAACACAAGACATTGATCACGAAGGAAGCCACCAGCTCCAGGTACCTGGGGACGAGACACGGGACATGAGGCATGGGTCACGAAGCACGTAAGGCACGGGACATGGGACGTGGGATATGGGCCAAAACACATTAAGCATTGAACATGGGATACTGTACCCGCTGTACCGCTACGCGCAGATTGAAGACAGGCCACGGACGCTGGCCTTTCCTGCACACTGATCCCTTAAGCCCAACTGCCTTCCACGGACACCCTCGCTCCCTCAGCCCCGCCGCCCATGCTCCCGCTGCCCACACCGGTGCAGCACGGACGATGCAGTACTGCACCCACCTCCAGAACACCAGCGGCACGTCCGGGTTGCGAATGTTGGCAACCGCCAGCACCGCCGCCACCACCGGCATGAACGGCAGCAGCAGCGGCGACACCGCCAGCGCAAACGCCTTGCTGGAGAAGAAGTGTCCAAACAGCGACGCCAGCACCGCGACCGCCACCGCCACCTGGGTGAGCAGCAGGAAGGCCAGGCACACGCCCGCCGAGCTGACGTCCCCGTCCCGGAACAGCCACACCACCACCCATATGTCCAGCCCCACGTCCGCGAGCAGGTAGCCCAGGCGCAGCAGCAGCACCAGCCGCCGCACCCAGCGCTTGCTCCACACGTGGGTGAAGAAGGCGGAGAGGCGGGAGGGTGCGGCGTCCTCGTCTGAGTCGGCGTCGTCGACCACAAACTGGTGCTGCATGCGGCGTGTCTGGCGGGCGCGCCAAATGCCCCAGGCGGCGACCAGGACCAGGCACAGCCCGAAGACGCCCCACACGACGCCGAGCGCAATCTTGTACCTGCAAGTAGAGTTTACCATACGCACCGGTCAGCTTTTTTAGGAGCAGCATTGCAGCGGTAGTGACGCACAGGCTGCGCAACACACGCTAGTGCAAAAGCACACCATGTACTGGTGCTTGTCTGGTGGCGGGTACCGGGTATTTGTGGACGTGCAATGTGCAACCCCAAACTCGCAAGACCCCACTCCCATCCCACCGTGCCCGCACTCACTGGTAAGCTCCGCACAGGTTGTGCTCGCCACCCTTGAGCTCCCCCAGGTCCGCCACAGCGTACCCGTACCGCCCCGCCCACGCGCCCACATCAGCATTGCCCTGCAGCAGGAATGTGGACCGCCAGCCCCACCCCAGCGCCTGAAGCAACCCCGGCTGCGGCCACCCCTGCAGCTGTACGCGCAGCTCCTTCCGCACGCACGCATCGTGAACATAGTCGCGGTCTAGCTCGCCGTACAGGTTGTTGAAGCTGAGGTCCGCTACTAGCTGCTGAGCCAACGGCGCCGATGACTCCGATGAGGGTGAAGCCAGTGGCGGCGCTGGGTTGGGCGGGGTCGCTGGTGGGGGCGGTGGGGGAGAGGGCGCGGTTGCTGGCCCTGCAGGGAGCGCAAGCGGCGGCGGCGGAGGGTCCCAGAGGTTGGACAGGGGCGGCAGCGGCGGCAGGCCGCCGCCGCCTCCGGGCGCTTGTGCGGCGGTGCCGCCGCTGACGATGCCGCGCCAGGTGGGGGGTAGCGTGCCGCTGAGAGCGTTGCGGGATAGGTTTAGGTAGCCGAGGGACATGTTGCCCCAGGCGTCGGGTAGCGTGCCGGACAGGCGGTTCGCTGATAGGTCCAGTACGCGAAGGTACTTGAGTTGGGCGAGCTGGGGCGGGAGGCTGCCTGCTACGCCACATCCCTGCACCCGTAGCTCCTCTAGGAAGGGCATCAGGACCGCCACACCGGCGGGCAGTCCGCCGGTGATGCTGCTGCCGTTAACACACACGATGCTGAGTGTCCGCAGCGTGGGCATGACCCGCAGGCCGCCGCCCGAGGCGTCCGCTAAGCCACGCGGCATGGCGAAGTCGCTGACCACCGTGACTGCGACGTCGATGTAGTAGGTGCCAGAGCCGGTGGCGGTGGAGGAGGTGTGGTAGCGAAGCTGCCCCGTGCAGTACACCTTCTCGCCGCACAGCAGCTGATCCAGCTCCTCCAACTCGGCGGGGAAGACCCGCGAGGTGCGGGTGAACATGCCGGCGCAGAGGGTGCTGGAAAAGGCCATGAGCGGCAGGTCCGCGAGGATGACGCCGCTGCCGCTGCTGGTGCTGCTTTGCAGCAGCAGGCCGTGGTAGTTGGAATACCCGGCGCAGGCGCGGTTGGCGTCGCACTGCTTTGCGAGCGCCGCGCTGTTTCCGCAGTTGGAGCACGGCAGGTTTGGCGCGGCGCTGCTGCTGAAGCCGGGCACGCGGTTCAGGTCCAGGGTGTGCAGCGGCGTGAAGAGGTACCCTGGGACGCGGCTGCAGCTGACTTCTGGCGCTGCCTTTTCGTAGATGCCGGTGCAGGGGTCGAGGGAGGGGTCTGCTTGTACCCACTGGTCGCGTGTGGGCAGCTGGTAGAGCAGGTCGGTGGTGTTGGTGTTTTGGAAGCCGGCACAGCGGGAGGTAGCATCGCAGCGGGCGGACATGAGAGCCATGTCCTGACCCGCCGCGGCCACCGCCGCCGTACCGCCCACCACCCGGCCCCACTGCGTTCCGTCGTCCACGCGCCAGCTCGCAGCGCCGGCCACCACCCAGCCGCGGTGGAAGGTGTACCCGGGGAGCGCCACGCAACCGTCCGAGTCACGTGTCACAGGCTGCGTGATGCACGTGTCGTACATGCGGTCGGTTACAGGCGTGAAGGTGCGAGAGGCTGTGCAGCTCCGGGTGACGTTGAACGAGTAGGGGTAGCAGTCTGTGGATGAGGCTGGTACTGCAAACATGCGGGTGGAGTACTGCTGCCCCGGTCGCAGGTCCTTGTCCTGCGCCACGCACTGGCCCGCTGGGGCTTGGCGCATGGTGCACGAGAGCGGCTGGCAGCAGCGGTAGAAGCGCTTAAAGGGGCAGCATTTGGGGTTGGTTGAGCCGTCCATGCAGAGGGCCGTCTCCACCGCCGTCCCATTTGTGCATACCCCGTTGCTGAGCCAGCAGCCTTGCCATTCGCAGTCCTGCTGCTGCGCCAGGAGCCACTCATGCTGCCTTACGAGCGTCCAGCCCCGGGCGCACGACGGCCGGTCTGCCGGTGTGAACGTGCATGTGAGGCATTGGTCGACGCGGGGCTGCAGGTCCGGCACAGCCCCCTCCTTGAATCCCCAGCCGCAGACGCCCAGAGAAGGCTCGCTCCGCAGCTCTTGACTGCTCTCAAAGTGCACAAAGCCGCCCGACTGATAGCCGCACGCAGGGTCGCTTTCGAAGTATGACGACCTGCCGCGCGGCGCACTGAACAGCAGCCCGGCTGCTATGTATAGCAGCAGGCGCAATAGCTGCCGCATGTACCTGCATTTATGGGTACGCAGTGCGTGGACGACCGCCGGTCCATGGAGCATGGTGCCATTCACCCAAGGTTCGTCCGCGAAAACCGCCCTAAAATTTTCCTACGTTTAACTTTGCTGACTATACCCCATGCATAGGGTCGTTGCTCAGTGCGTAGTGACTTCTTCCCACTCCCTTGCACCCGGACTCTACCTGAGGCCGCCGCTCTAGCATTGTGAGAGCCGCAAGAAAGCGGTCCAATTTCCAAGCCTGTAGCTCTCCATGAAGAGCGCTCCTCGATTTGGGGCCCCGAGGGCCCCCGAGCTGGCCGTCCCTTTGTGGCGTCTCGCTGGCAGATAAGGGCTGGTGCCGTGTTGCTCTGGAAGTCAGTTATAGCAGCAGCTACCGTGTTAGCTATCAGCACCTGCTAAGTCACTGAGGGTGCAGGTTGCGGGGACCAAATGTCGTCGCACTTGCAACCGCGAGTATGGTTGGGCGTCTAAGTGGAATACTAGCAATACTCTGCCTACTTTGCGACTGCTGACACGCACGCGGTCGCTTGCGCGCCAGGCTCAATACTTGTACGGCACAGCTTAGAGCACCCCGTTCAGCGTGGCGAAACCTATCTGCATATGCTGATCCTAGCCTTTTATATGTAATGTTTAGCTGCTTGCAGAAAATTGCATCCTCCCACCGGAAGCTCGGTAGGCAGTTCACCACCAGGGCTCTGTTCACAACCGGTTGTCAGGCTTACTGTGCATGCCCTTGCTAGGCCACAATGGTAGGGAACCAGCACGCATTTTACCTGCAGCCTATGAGTGAGGTACATGCAGCTCTGCCGTGTCAGTCACGCTGGGTCGGCCGACATGCAATCAGCCAGCCGAAGTTGTGATGCGTTTTCGATGACTCGGCCCTTGCTACTGCACTACGGTACATTGTGCGCGGGGCTCAAAACCTGTGGACTGCAACTGCAGCACTGACAGCACAGGAGGCTGCACCCTTACGCGGGCGTGGGGGCACCTGCAAGGGTGCAACGGACCATAAAGCTTGGTGCTTGGGCAGGAACCGTTGCTGTCAACAGGCGCCTCCCAGCCGAAGTCAGGCTTGAACACAACGGTAGCTGCACGAGGACTGCTGCTCTTGTGCCATTCGGGTCTAAGATGGCAGAGGCCACTGCGTGCTTCTTCAAGCGCCAGGAGGTCCACGCTAGAGACAGGCTTGAGCGAACAGCCTCGGCATGTCACAGGCGCTAGCATGAAGCTCATCCAGAAGACACATCCAGCACGAAAGGGTATGGCAGGCGCCCAGCGCATGCTGTCGATGGGTGTGTAGGACCAGGTGACTGCAGGTGACGTGCCCGGAAGGCACGAGGCGAGAGGCTTCAATCTTTAACGTGATCTTTGAGCATGGGCAACCACATTCTGGGGGAAACACCATGACTGCGTGCGTGAGGGCGAACTTGTTATGTTTTACGAACCGGGTGGAGGTCCGCGGAAGCTCTCAGGTGGGCACTGCAGGACAGCACGTGCCACTCCTCATCACGCCACCTGATACGCCTCGTGCCTCGACCCTGTTCCGCTTCATGTACATGTCAGGGTGCCTTGTCAGATACTAATCGCTACCACCATTACCACTTGCAAACGATACCGTACTGCCGTCGCACTCGGGCTGCATCAAACCCATCACCACCAGCGCTGTGTGGTACCACGCACTTGCCTCGCAAGCCCACGCCCCCATCGACCTCTGACCTCAAGCCGTTGTTTGCACCCATTGTGTACTATCAACATCCGACACATGTGAACGACACTGCCATCACAATTTAAATCGACGAATTCTCATTGCCAGCTGCAGTTGAGCCCTTGCCCCGCAAGCCGACGCCCCCATTGCAACGCACAAGCACCGACCGCTAGGGGAGGTATTCTGCCAACCTACGCCTACAGGCCCACGCCCACGAAGCCCACCGCCAGCAAGCACGGACCCACAGCGAGCTGCCCTGCTAACCCACGTGTTGGTGCCCACGCCTACAGGCCCACGCCCACGAAGCCCACGGCCAGCAAGCACGGACACACAGCGAGCTGCCCTGCTAACCCACGTGTTGGTGCCCACGCCTACAGGCCCACGCCCACGAAGCCCACGGCCAGCAAGCACGGACACACAGCGAGCTGCCCTGCTAACCCACGTGTTGGTGCCCACGCCTACAGGCCCACGCCCACGAAGCCCACGGCCAGGCCCAGGGACAGCATCGCCACCAGGCCCGCGGGCATGAACTTCTTGGAGTTGTTGAAGCGGGACGCCATGGCGATGCCCAGCAGCGTGCACAGCGCTGCAGGGTGTGGGAGAGCGCGGTGGGCATTAGCGCCAGGGGTGATCACGAGGATAATGCCGCACGTAGCACGGCACACTGGAGTAAAGGCTACCGGCAGGATGCGATACCGGGGATTTCGCATGCTCCGTTCGCCCTTGGCGTGCAAAAGTCCTCCAACATTGTCTGCCCCGCCAGGTGCCAGGACACCCCATCCGGGGGAGTGTCCGGCCTATCAGCCCACATGCCCTTGCCATTCCGCTTCCGGAGCACTGCTGCACGACTCCGTCCAGCCGCCGTGCAGCCCTTGGTCGACCTGGTTTGTTCAAAAACCAAACGTTGACGCCGCCTGCCGCTACAGGTTTGTACGTGCCCTTTACCTCCGGCCTTACAGCCCTCCCGGCCCCCCTTCCCCCCCCCTTCCCCCCTCCCCCTGTCTACGCCACTAGCTGAAGGCCATTGCTAGTCCTAGTACATGTGTGCTACATGCACTCTTGATATCCGCAACTGCATTGCCACCCACCGAAGGCCACGCGCGCCGGCCCCGCACCTGCCGGCCCCACCATGGACCGGCCCCACAGCCCTTCCGGGCCCGCTTCGCCCTGCCCTGTGCCACTCACCGAAGGCCACACGCGCCGGACCCACGCCTGCCGGCCCCACCATGGACTTGGCACACAGGGCCAGGATCAGCGCCGCGCCCAGGCCGGCGCCCAGGGACTTGGCGCTGCCCTTCTTGAAATAACCGTAGCCGCCGCCAACTGAACGTGCAGCAACAACGGCACAAGGAACCAATAAGTGCGACGAGAGCGACGCAGCAACCAGCTGGACATGCGAAGGTGTGGGCAGCTGTGGTTAAGGAAGGTGTATGACAGGCCAAGGGCAGGCAGTGGCCTTAACCAAGGATGGTCTGATGAACTGCAGATAAGGCAGGACCAGAGCGCCAGGATGCGGCTGTGCGCATGCGTGGCCGCCCCACAACGGCACGGCTTTGGATTAGACTATCCAAATGCGTGGCCGTGGTGTCTCTGTGTAAAAGCTGGGCGGCTTGTCCTTGGCTAGAGGTCCAGTGTCGTCATTCCCTCGGGGACCTTTACGCGCCATACACTGTTGCAGACAGCAAACGCGCGCAACCCACCCGTTAGCAATGCTGCAAAGGCAAAGGTAGCGCCACGCAACGGATGTGGCACGTCCCCGAAGCTGCCGCCACCCCCGCTGCTGCCGCTGTTGCCACCGCTGCCGCCACCGCCGCCATCGCTACCGCCGGTGCCCTTGCTGCCGCCGTCCCCTCCCCCGGTCGCAGCCAGCTGCTGCAACAAACCCCGAGTCGTCGCGTCTGTGATGCAGTTACCGCTGGCCATGCCTGCAGAACGGGAGTGGAGGCGGGTGCAAAGAGTGAGCAGCAGGAGCAGCAGGCCACCTCGCACCGCCGTACGGCCCTGCCACATTGCTTGCAACCTGCTCCTGGGCTGGTGCCGTCCGTGGGTGCAACACAGAGGCTGTGGGCCTCTCGCGGCACCGCTGCCATTCGTCCGCTCAGATGCAAGCGCAGCAGCTACTGCCATGCTGCGTCTTGGACAGGAGGTCAAGGTCCTTTGCAAGGCACTTGTTTCCGTGCAACACCCTCCGAACTCCCACCGCACCGGGCACGTCGTCTGCGAAGGCGCGCTGGGGCAAGCGCCCGCGACGCATGGGGCAAGCCACATGGGCCGCAGTAACCCTGCTTATACGCAAGCGCTTTAGTCAGGGAGATCACAAAAGCGGGCAGCGTTTTCTGTTTCGCAAGGGTTCAAGTCTCGGCGCACCTGCGGCATCGCAGGGCAGCTGACGAAGAAGCACCAGGCAGTGTAAGCATGATGTTGATTTGCGCTGGCTGAGTTACCAATGACAAACGCGACCCAAGGGCCTGCTCTTCTCGACGCATCAGGACGTACGGACAGTCACCCGCGCACCCTCCAAGCAATCCACCAACTTCTGAACGGTCATACGTATATTCGCTGTCAACTAAAACCCTCCGTAGCGCGTCATGGCGAACCGGCCGTGTCTGTTCTGAGCGGGACTATCCGCAGCAACTCTGAACACGCTTACTCCTGGCCATCGCTTAAGGCACATTACAATTGCAAGCTGTTACCAGTGGTACCTACGCTCTGCGGACTAGGCCACAGGAACCTAAGGTGGACCGTTGATGCGACGATTGTACCTTCACGCTCGCTTGTAGCACTCAGACTGGGACTGCCAGCTTGACATACGGCCTTCTGGTCTAATAACACAAGCAACTATCCTACCAGTCCGACCGCTTTTTCTGCTTTCCCCACGCCCCCAGGGCCGCTACACGGTCCCAGCGGCCTGGTCTCAGACCGTCCTTGCGGCCAACCCTTAGCGGCCATGGACCACCATCACCATCACGACCATGACCACATGCACGACCACGACCACTACCATGACCACCACCATCACCATGACCACGACCACTTGCACCACCACCACCACCGCCATGCGGACCGCAACCTAGCGGCATCCGTGGACCACCAGGGCGCCGGTGCAGACGCAGCTGCAGCTGGTGCTGGTTCTGGTGCTGCCGCTGTCGGCAGCAGCCTGGGTCTAGCTGCCTTGAACGTTGTGAAGACGTACCACCTGCAGCTCGTCGCCATCCTGCTGGTGCTGGGGCTGGTGGTGTGGTTCTTGAGCCGAAGGCGCAAGCGGCGGCAGGCGGGCGGTGGCACAGACTACGGTGCGTCTCAGGGCTCCCGAAAGCATTTCAAGGAAGCAATTGCCATCATATCTGGTGTGCGGTAGATGGTAGAGTGGCTTCACTTCGGCCCAGGTGTACGGTACGCTGAGCGGGCCGTGCTCTGTCGTACATGCTGCGGACTACAGCAGTTAGGACAATGATCAACAACAATGATCGTCGGCCACTGGTGCTCTGCCACGGCCAGGTCAATCATGAACATGAGGATGCTGTTGCCAAGAATTTGACGCGTGTAAAAATTGCTTTTGTCCGGTGCCCTGCAGCGGCCGAGTCGTCCATGAACGTGCACATCCGGCGCAGTCGTGCGCTGGAGGCCATGCAAGCAGAGTACGACAGGAAGGCCAGGGAGTACGAGGAGATCAAGGCCGCCAGGCAGAAGCTGGAAGCGGTGGGTGGTGGGTTACGGGACTGTCGGTTAAGAAATGCGGGTGACGGGGGGCGTGAAGGGTCGTCCTGTGGAGCCATGCTCTGGGTTGGTGTGAACGGCTGAATGAGAGGGCTTGATTTGAGCGCTGCTTTATGCCCTCATGGCAGCGTGTTGTACTGCAAGGCAGTGGACGGCAAACCGAGCTGGTGGTCGTTGTGGGTGTGTGGAGCCGCAGGAGGAGAGGGCCAAGCGAGTGGGCGTGGCGGGCGACTCGGACGGCGGTGGCGGCAGCAGCAGCAAACCCAAGCCAAGCAGGCCGCGTAAGTGCTGCAGTGCCTTGCCTTGGCACCCAACGTTTGGCATGCTGGTCCCACGCGCCTCACACACGTGCTGTCGCCCAACGCCCGCACCCTGGAGCGTAAATGCCTACATGCGTGCCTCACACCGCCCACGCATGTGTGGTGGCGAGGTAGTTTGTTCCAACAGCGCAGCCCGCTGACTCCCACCCGCACACGGTCAACTTTGCCTTGTGTCTTGAATTGTACATCCCTGCACCACGTCGTAATACACCTGCGCACGGTCTGCAGCACACACTCCAAACCGCCGTCACGTGCCGCCGACTTGGGTCCCTTGCTTCTTACCCTGCAGCCCCCTCGGACGACGGCTGGACTCCCCTGATGGGCTCCGGCCCGGTGGGCGGCTTCAAGTCGGCACGTGCCTGCACGAAGCGGGGCGGCTGACGCTAAGGACCCTGGGACGGGCGCAGCCCCTCACACCCTCGTCACCGTCTAAGGACCCAACAGGGAGGAGTTGCCTGTACGTGGTCTAGGCTTGCATGCTGGCCTCACACGCGGGCGTAATGCCTGGCTTTCCGCATTGTTGGAAAGCTCAGGGTGGGTAGGCATGTTGGTACTGGAGTGGAGGAGGGTTGTGGTTCGGGGAAAAGGAGGCTGCGCCCTCCCAGGATGTAGTAACCTAGAGGCGAGTGCGATAAGGCTGCTCAGAATTCAAGGTGGTTGCTTGGGCTGCGAGGGCACGTGCAGTATACGCAAACAAGGAGCGCGGAGCTGAACTGTACAGCTTTCGGCGGCTCCTTGGGGGTTTGCGTGCTGCATGGTGATAGCCTTCGGGGTTATAAGTGCCGGCTTGGCGGACAGGTGGTGGGGTGTGGGCCTTCATGACGTGCCGTGGAGCCAGCCCAGGGCGTCCTGGGGCCGCGGCACTGAACTATGCCCATACCCCACCCCTGCCCTTCCTTGTGCTGCTACACGCGCTGCCGTGCGTGCACTTAGGGCTGATAGCGTCTGGGAATGAGGAACACATACGGTGCATTGCGACGGTATGCAATTTTAAGTACATGGTTACGTTTGAGAGCAGGAACCCGGTACCGGTGGACTTGGCCACTACTGGCAACGGAATGTCGTACAGGCACGTGGCAGAGCAGACCAGGGATTAGCGCATTACGACGGGAGCGGCAAGCGTGGACACGGCCACGCCAGTTGCATGCATGTGTGTCAATCTGGCCCGTCAGCTTGCAAGTGTGCGCGTGCCGTGTCGAGTACGGCATCGCATGGAACCTTTGTTGGTCGGGCACGGCGTTTCCGGGTGTTTCGGCCCATGCCGTACGCTTAACTCTTCCACGTGACACCTGACACGATACCGGTCTAGCCTTGTCAATCAGTTGCCCCTCTGTGTAGCAAGCCTCCGAAATCGAAGTTGTGAGTGGCTCAATTGAGGCCTGAAGGAACTTTGCGCCAGGCACAACGGCACGGCGGTCAAGTTGTGTGAGACCTAAGACCTTCCGTGCATACACCGTTTGACTGGCTTGGGTTGACAACACAGGGTCCTCGCAGAGGGAACCACGCAGGCACTCCGAAAGCTTCGACCCTCAGGCAAGCAAGGCGCGAGCATGGCTTGATGCACACGGACGTGGCAGCAGCACAGCCGGTGGCATATGTGGCTGCTAGGCGCTGGCAGCTGCTGGCAGTGCTCCAGGATAGCCTAGGTGGTCGCATGAATAACAAACAAGCTCAGCAGGCGCCAGCAAGCTCAGAGTGTTACACCTAGAGACCTAGTAACACCAGCCACCGCTACGCAACCGAGCGGCCAGGAGTCTGGTGCCTGCACCCTATCCAGCTCTGCGCTATCCATGCCCACAACTACCGGTAATTGAACCACTTCCGCCGCCGTTGGTGTTAGGCAAACACAATGCCGTTGCGATCCGCTCTTCCATCCGTCTAAAGCGCACACCATCGGCATTTTGCTTGCTGCAGAGGCTTGTGCGCAGGCCGCCCAGGCCCTCAAGCCTGAGGCGCAGGAGCACCCGTCCCCGGCTGCTGTCGCAGGTGCCACAGCGCCTGCAGCAGCCACAGCGTCCCCAGCACGTGCATGCCTGCACCCGGACGGCCACGTGTGTAGTAGAGGCGATCACCGGCAGGGGAAAGGGCAAAGCGCAGGGGGGCGAGCTCAGCTCATGTACGGCAGTGGCGGCGTGGTGCTGCTATGTCTCCGCCGGAGTGCATGGGGCCTTTCGGGGCTCAAACACCGCATCCTACCAAACACGTGCACAAAATACGAGACCTGCAGGCAAGACTCTCCTAAGCCACAAGCCACCAAACGCACCTGATACTCTCCCGCCCAGCTGTCCCGTGGCCGCCAGAAGCAGCAGCACGCAGTCCAACGCCGCACGGAGCGCCAGTACACTGCCCAGCCTCCTCAGGGCTCCCGCAGGCGCTGCCAGATCGCCCGCAGCCCCTGTCGTGCTCCCGCCCTCCACACCAGCCGCGCCCCCGCCCTGCCTTCCGGCTCCCCCAGCACTCTGGAGTAAGCCTTCAGCATCCCTCCCCTCGCGCCCTTCTGTTGCATCCGCCTCCTTGCTCTTTGCTAACCCACGCCCTCCCCACAGGGCCGCCGCTGCTGCCACTGCCGCCCCACACAGCAGCAGCGGAACGACAACGTCCCCGGTAACCGCCACACACGAGTACCAGAACGGTCCGGAGCCGCCTACGCCCCCAAGCCCCGCGGCTCCGTATGCTGCGCTGCCAGGCACCAGCCCTGGCAACGCCCCGCTGAGACCGCCGCGCGCGGGCGCCAGGCTGGGTGGCGCCAGCTCTGAGGACTGCAGCAGGGTGAGGATGGCCACCATGCAGGCGGCTCCGCCGGCCTTGACGGCTGCTTGTGTGGCGGGCGTGGGCCTGAGGGCCGAGAAGCAACAGGAGTTAGACTGCTTGATGACTAAGCAATTAAGACATAGCGATTTTGGGCCATCGCGTCTTTTGGGCCTGAGGGCCAAGCGAACACTTCAGCACGTGGGTTGGACGTATGACGGCATGGCTAGCCCACTGATAAAAACGGTAATAGATGGAGTCAATCAGTCAAGGGCGCCCCGCCGGCAGTCTATGCGCAGTCCGTATGGTTCTGACCGCACCTGGCTTTGGGGAAGATGGGCAGTAAGGGCGCAAGGTAGGGCCGCAGGGGCAGCGCAAGCGCCAGGAGCACCCCCAGCCCCGCTGCCACCGCGCCCAGCTGCGAACCGAGCACCAGCACAGCACCCAGCGGGCCTGCAGTTTGAAGCATGACAACGCACAAGGGCAATAGCCTGTTGCACCGTACCAAGCGGCAACCATCTCAGCCTCTGGCACGCAAGTTGCCGGTAGGTTGCGCTGTTCGGAGCAGTGAGGGATTGGAACGCCTGGTACCGGTAGCTAGTGTCGCGCATGAAACTGTCAAGCCACTGCTAACCCACCTTCCTGGAGGCCCAGGGCAGTGCTGCGACACAACCTCCACAGCCCGCACAGCGCCGGGAGCACCACCTGCACCGCCCAGCTGCTGACGGGGTGTGCCCCGGCGTCCTGCAGCCACAGCCACCACAGCATCACCACATCTGTGTTACCATCCGGCCATGCCGTCTGCAACTTGGCTTTGTAGTTCGTCCGTGCGCGTGACGCAGTGCCCATGAGCAACGTTCTGATTTGGAACAGTGACACGCTGTCGGTGCGTGCACGTGTCGCCTTTCACGTGCACTGTGCTTCTTCGTACACACTGCGCCCCGCTTCCTGCCTCAGTCCTGTTACCGTCATGATGCGAAATAGTGATGCAGTGTCTGTGAGCAACGTCTTGACACGCATGCGATCAGCTGAAGTGGATCAGTAGCAGACCGTCGGTGCGTGCGCGTGTCATCTAGCACAGGCACCGACCATTCCTACACATTTTGCCCCGCTTCCTGCCTCAGTGATGTAACCGTTATATGCACGACAGGTATCGGAGCTACTGCTTGCGAGTCCTTACCTGGAGCGCTTGGAGCACCTGCTCGCTACCAGCCCCGCCCGCCGCCAGGCCCGCAGCCGTCCTCATGGCTAGGTCCGGCCAGTCCACAGTCGCCGCTGCTGCTGCTGCTGCTGCGGATGCTGCGGCCCCCGGGGCTGCTGCGCCCCCGGATGAGGCTACTAGGCCGCCGAACGCATCCCGTGCGATGGCTGCTGCGCAGGCCAGCGATGCGTAGGCCCCTGCGGAGGTCCCCGCCGTCATGAACCTGTTGTACGAACGGTACGGGTGCAAGCTAGTGAGCCGGCGCGCTGATGGACCACGGTACGGCAAAAGACCACAACGACCTGTGTTTGGGGTAACCCATTTTAACCCGTCTAAACACAAAGCCGTGACGTGGTAGAGGGGCCCCATGTGCACTGGCTGCTTAATAATTGTTATGCGTACTGAGGCTTTGGAGCTCAGACGGTTGAAGCACAGGTAGTTATGCGTGTTGTGCTTTGTTGCCAACACGGTGGCCTACCAGCAGGCACCCCACACGGCGGCGGGCACCATGAAGAGGGCCGTCCACGAGCCAGGAACGGCAAGCTGACCGCGAGGATTGGATTCCTCTTGCAGTTCTCCGTACTGGTCCTCTGTGTCCGCTGTGGCGAAAGGTTCATGGCTGCGGCTGACGGATGGCTCGCTGCCAGGGTTCCGTGTGACCCTCGGGTCGATGCTGTTGCTTGCCGGCTCATGGCGAGGGTCGCCGGCGTGGGCCCCAGGCCCCGATGCTCCGTCCATAGGCGTGGATGCGCGTATGAAGGCTGATCGCCGGTCAGAGTGGATGCGCATCGCAGGCGCGCCTGTCAGCAGCGGCGCTCCGGCATGCCGCCGAGCTGCACAGTGCCGCGACGCTTGCCTTCCACACTGTGTTCCCAGCATGATAGGTTATTGTTCAAGTTGGTCACAGTCGAGGTCCGGTTTACACTCCACGCAACTGGCCGCAAACTCAATGTTAGGGCCGTCCCTGTTAGGGCCGTCCCTGTCGTGCTTTAGTCCCAGATTGTGTAAAACTTTTCTGATACATATATTGAGTCTATTTTAGTAGCTGGATGTAGAGTTTCCTTGTGCTGTGTAGCAGGAGCGGCCTTGCGGCCTTGTCGCAGCTTTGCGTGCGTGCTTTAGGTTTACTGCACCAAGCAACGCGAAGTGCACAAGTATCATGTGGCGTTCGGCTGCGTTGCATACCAGGAAGCAAGGGAGCCCCTTTTCAGCCTTCAATGCCGTGCCACGTGCCCTCCCAAGACCAGCGTGCCCGAGACCAGGACTGGGGCACTCTCCCTTGAACTGTAAACAACCCGAAAGCCTTACTTAGTAAACACGCCATCAAGGCTGCCTGGACTACCGGCATGCACCAGACGTGACGGTGCGATCGCCAAAGGCGGTATGCCAGCATACTTCTTCAGCACGAGGTAAGCAGGGGAGAAGGAGGTAAGTGTGCAGCGGATGCGCACTTTTGCATTGCAGATGTGGGGTTTGTACCACCTAATCAAACCAGGTGGGTAACATGCGTCAAGACAGCTTAAACACGTGAACTCCGGATCAACTTGTGTGACGCCGCAGAGTCCATGTACAGGAAACTGCACTCCATACGCCCACCATATCAACAGCTAGGTTTCAGTCCATCCACAATACGAATTCCAAGCTGTGCCGTATGATATGGCGCAACGACCAGCCCATGCCCTTTGTGCGGTCATGGCTCCCTGTCCCTTTCCTTCGCCCGCTTCCGTCAACCCCTGGTCCTGAAGCCACTTCAGCACCTGATCTCGCCTGTACGGCAGACACCTCCGCTCCCACCCCCATGCCCCATCCCGCTGTACCCAATCGGGTCGCACGCATCCCCTGCGCGGTGCTCCCGTATCGCTTCTCCCCACAGCCGCCCGCCCAGCAGCCTGCACCGCCATGCGGTCCAGCGCCTGGGGCCCTGACGCCCCTGGAGCCTGCCGCTCGCCCTCCTGCCCCGGCACCTCATGGGCTTCATGGGGTTCCCGGGGCCTGCTCCAGCGGTGTTCCCCGGGCGGTGGTGGAGACCGCCTAGGCACATCTGTGCCAGGGCCAATCGGTGCCACAACCTGAACAAGGAGTGACGAAGGCAACAACAGCACGACGTGTTGAATTGGTACCCAGCCGGACAGCAGGCCAGGCTGGCAGGGAACGCCAAGCGTGAATGGAATGTTGCAAGCACGCCAGGCTTGATGGGAGGGGGAACGGGTGGCAAGTTCGCCGCTCTGCTCCCTGCCTTAAAACCCTGGCACCAACAGCTAGCCCCGTGCACTCGTCGCTTGACCCCGGTCGTTCTGGTACCGTACGTCAACGGTCAGCCTAGCAAGGGCCCTTACCTCCCTCTGACCATGGTTGATCCCATGGCACCACCGCGTCCACACGACGTGCCAACTCGCGCTCGACCTTGCACACTTCCCGCCACGCACCTGGGCATTACACGCAGACGGCAGAAATCGCGTTTTGCGGGCACAGGTTGGTCTCGGCGTAGTAGACTTGTGTGGCCATAGCAACGCGCCCGCCGGCCTTGATGTTGCACACGCACTGTGCTGCGGGGAGGGCAGGTTGCGCACTGGGGTTGGCCATGTTCACCCGAACGGGGCCTATGGCAACGAGAATTCGCAATTGGAGCACTGGTGTAAGCACGAGCAGGCCGTGTGGAGGTTGTCTAGATGTCCTGTCGGACCAGCGTGGAGGTGCTGACCGGGTAAAGGCATGCCTGCAAAGGTACTTGGTGGGGGTTGCCTGCGCACACCGCTGAGCCCAGTGCGCTGAGCCGCACCCGGCGGCAGTGCAACCTCAGTGCTGCAGGCTTGCTCTTGACCCTGAGAGTAACAGTAAGCAACAGTAAGCAACAGTAGACCTACCGACTTACGGCATGCCTTCAGGTACCTTGTCTTTTGCCGGTGCCACAAGCTGCCATAGCCGTGCCCAGCCAGGCTCCGATACCGACGCCTCCTGCACGATGCGCTCCACGACCTCCGGTGCCGGGCTGTGCTCTGCTCCGTTGCCCGCTTGGAACGGGGAATCGCTGCCCTTTCTCAGCAGGTGCAGGTCGGTGTGAATCTTCCGCTTCAGGAACCACGAGAAATGGTCCCGGGAAACCCGATGAACGAAGTCTGCCCACGATTCGTTCTCCGGCTTCTGGAAGCCAACCGCAGCCTGCACCTCCACGTGCACTAAATCGACTACGTGTCGCAGGACACGCAACTCGTCCTGCGTGTACCTGTTCTGGTACTGGTTCTGTCCCAGCAAGTCAAGTCGCTTACGAAGGTTCTCGTGCTTGGCCTGTATCTTGTCCGAGATGGCTTCTAGCCCCTTAAACTTGGCTTGCAGGTCTGCAAACTCCAGTTCCAGGTCACTAATGGCTGCCGAGTACCCGCCAAACTCAGGAACCACATCGCGCCGTAACATGCCAAGAGGTCGCCGCTACTTGCTGCTTGCCGCTGGAACATCCTGAGACAGTCCCTCCTGCTGCAGGTGGTGATGTTGTGTACGCTGCATATTTACCAGTAGTGCAGGTGTTTCCTTGTGCTGGTCGTTGCGCAAATGGTTGGGTCTGGTGCAACGCAAGACGCGCGCATGCGCTCGAGAAATCCTAGGAAGTAACACAATATGCATTCAATGCCAGGGAAGCAAGGGAGCCCTCGATGCCGTGGGCTCCAATGCCGTACCGCGTGCCCAGCCCCGTGCCAGAGCCCCCAGACCGCTACACATTGGTGCAGATTTTCCGTCGGAATCATCTACAGGCTGTAACTGATGCCGATGTGCATTGACCGTCTGGTACCGTTGCCGTACTACATTACCACACAACGGCTGGCACAGCGCACAGGACCGAGCCAGGGCCTGGGCCCTGGCAGGTTTTTTTTTTTTTTTTTTTTTTTTTTCAGGAGAAGGGTTATGGGATTATCGGAGACCTATTTT
>VFQN01001441.1_pt1 | contig 39865 bp, 57 predicted proteins | sample 3512371 | NCBI WGS metagenome assembly VFQN01 (sample SAMN10412370, study PRJNA504923) | tailings metagenome | isolation source: Replicate 2 from Balatoc abandoned mine | place: Philippines: Itogon, Benguet | collected 2017-08-28
GTGCCCCCCGAGCTGCTGCAGCCCGTGGGCGAGCTGGCGGACCGGCTGCTGCTGCCGGGCCTGTGCGCCCAGGTGGGCAGCCAGCTGGTGGGGCGCGTCAGCCTGCAGAACGCAGTGGGGCTGCTGCTGTGGGCGGAGCAGCGCAGCGGCAGTTTCGGGCCGCTGCTGGGCGGGCTCAAGGAGTGGGTTCTGGCGCACAACCAGCCGGAGGCGGGCCGCCTGCTGCCGGACGCGGACGTGCTGCGGCTGATGCGTGAGAGCCCTGAACTGGCGCTGCAGCTGCTGCAGCACAGGCGGGCAGACGACGAGCGGGACACAAAGCGCAGGCGCAAGGAGTGACTGGGTGGTGGGCAAACCGGAAGCAGTGCACAAGGCTACCGTAGCTGATAAGACGGCTGTAAAATCGCAGGGCACAATATGCACGGGGTCAAGCAAGCTGAGTAGCTGATTGGCGAGCAGACAATTGCACCTCATGGTGTTAGCGTGCGGTGCAAGGGTTAGTGCACCGGTACCATAGGGCTGACCACTCACGCGCCCAGCCGTTCGCACTACCCAGGGAAACGTGGTATCGGGAGCCGCTGCACGGTAACCTTTGTGTACGGAGGTGTATGGAGTGCCTTGGCGTAGCTGGCTGGTGTGGTTTGGCGTACGCGTGGGCTGCGTGGTAAAGTGGGCCATGTAGGATCTTGAAAACACTGGATGCACCATTGCCGGCATGCATGCATGCACACGACTGCCTCAGCATCCGGTTCCAAGGGCATCGCTCCTGCACCTGTGGGCACGAAAGTGCAACTGAGTTTGGATATTCACAAGTGTAAAGCAACAAACAGCTTTGCATGCATGCGGGTGGCGTAAGACGTGCACGTGTTGCAAACTGGGGAGGTCGGAGGTGTGGGAAACCCCGATGGCCTGGTCACGCCAGGACAAGTCTGGGGCTGGGGCTCTAGGAAGGGACTAAAGTACCTCAAGATCGCTGGCTTTGATGTTGGCTCTTTGACGCGCATTGCCCATAAATGTCGTGTCATCAAGGGAGAGGGCTCTCTTACATGATAACTGGTGTATGCGGTACCGGTATGAGCGTACGGTAATGGCTGTCATGAACCAGCAGCAAGGCTCCAGGCATATCTGTACAGTCCACTGTACATCACGTGTGACACGAGTACTGCATGATGCTTCACGTAATCTGCAAACTGTTTGGCGGAGCAGCTGATCCAGCAGCTACATCCGACCAAAGGATGCATGAGGCACATGGCACAGCATGATCTTGCATGACAAGCCCCTCACATACAAGCACGCGATAGCCCTCTGAGCACGTGCGTAGACGCAGTCACATGGAGTAACCACTCGTGAGTGTAGCCCTCCGCCCCTCCCGCTCGCTCACGGTTTCTCGCGTTTTACACGTGCCCATGCGGGGCGGGTTGGGGCTCCGGGGTCCGGGTGACCCAGGCCCGCCGGGCGCATCTGCAGTAGCTGCTGCTAGCTAGGGCTCCGTGCCCGTGTCCGTGCCTGCTGCCGTGGTGGTTGTCTGTGTAGTGTGGAGGCAGCAGCAGCGACATAGCCCAGGCGCCGCTGGAGTCTGTGGAGAAGATGAGGCGGCCGTCGCGGTGGGCCACCACCTGTGGGCATGGAGGTGGGGCAGCGGTGATGGAGCACACGGTCGATCTTCCCAATGGTGCAAGCGGAGCCGTAGCGTAGTAGCCCGCCGTGCCACACAGGTGCACGCACGGGGTGTGCAACGCGTGTTAAGGTGTGCTGCAGCCTAGCTTTCGGTAAGCCACCCTCTGCACGGCCCCCCACGCACCTGTGTGACGTCCGTGGCGTGCAGGAAGTACTCCGCCCGCAGGTCCGCAGCGTGGCGGGGCAGCTGGGCCGTGGTGGCGGGGGGCGGCCGGTAGCCTGAGGGTGCTGACGGCGTACGGGAGACAGTGTTGTTGCGGGGTCGAGCTTTTGGAAGGGACCGACATGCCCGGCGAGCGAGTTCAGGACAGGGATATGCTGGGCATCACACTGCCAGGCAGCACCAAAGCCGCCCCTATACCAGCACTAACCAGTAAAATATAGCAGGGTGTGGAAATTTACTGCTTTCACTCACCCAGGCCCGAGCACACCGCCGTGCGCCGCAGCACCCTGGACTCCCTCCGGTAGGGCCCGCCCGCCCTGCTGCCTCTGCCGCTGCTGCTGCCCCCGACCCCGCCACCGCACCGCCCTCCATGTCCCCAGCAACCCCCCGCCCGCCAAGAGCGTTCCGCTGCCCAACCGGCCGCCGCAACGTCCCCGCCAGCCAACCAGCGAAACCCATGCAAAACCCAACCCATGACAGCGCTGATGTCTTACGAGCAACGTTTGCATTGCCCGCCCGTGTCGCAGCCGTTACCCCGTCATCACCTGCCTAGGCGGGGCAGCAGATGACGTTGCGGCTGCGCAGCCGTGGCCGCCGCCGCCACCACCGCCCGCCAGGGTGACAGACGGTGTGGCGCAGTTGCTGCCGCCAATGGTGCCGCTGCCGCCAGCGCCGCCGTCGCCTCCCCGAACCAGCGCCCGCTGAGTCCCGCCGTAATCTGGGCGGCGAACGGCTCGACGGCAACGAAACCGTACGCCCGCCCACCATCGACCCCCTGGCGGCCGCCGGCGAAAGCGGGCTGGGGCGGCAGGGGTGACGGCGCAGGCACTGCATGCGGACTCCTGCTGGTCAAGCTGGCGGCAGTGCTGGCGGCGATGGTGTCTCGTGTCGCCACCATCGGAGACGGGTCTGCTGAGTGTGGTACGAAGTCGCTGAGCGCTGAGGCAAGGGACCCAAAAGGTGGGTCCGCCTGCTGGGCTGCAGGCGGACCCCCCGCCTCGCCCTCTGCTGGCGGGAAGGACTCTGTGAGCGCTGGCGGTGGTGTTGGTGGCATGGGGTGGCCGGCGGCTCAGCAGCCCAGCTGGGAGCCAGGGCCAATCTGGCCCCTGAGCTGCTTCCGCTGCCGCTGAGCTCCTGCTGCTGCAAGAGGGCCGCCTGGCCACGCAGCCCCTGCCCCCGCACCCGGCCCGCTTCCCGAATCGTCACACGCGCCAAGAGGTCCACTCGTCCTAACCCCATCACCATCACCACCCGGCTGGGGAGCTTCCTGCAGCTCCGCCGCCGGCTCCTCGCATACCCAAGCTCCAGCGCTTCCTCCCCCGCCAGGTCGGCCCTCGCCCCAGGTGCCTGCTGGCCAACGAGCGTGTTCCTCGCGCTGCGGCCACGCCTACTTGCGAGGCAGGCGGGTGGGCACGGTGTGCTTTGGGTGTGTGGGTGCTGTTTGACACGAAGCTGTTTCTTGCACATGCTTATGTTCGCTTGACCGTTGATATGCCGGCCGCAGCGCGGTTGCGGGCCGTTGCTGTCGCGCGTTAATGTATGGTATAGTGGCGCTGCTACGCAAGATAGTGGAGCGCTATCCAGGATACAATGCGGAGTGCCAGCTTGCGTACGGAGCCCCAGTGCCAGCATGGTCTCTGCCCTGTCATAAGGAGCAGTACCTCACAGTATAGTACCTATCATATTGGCCCTCAGCTGATCAACACTTCTCGTTCGACAACTATGGACCCCATCGATCAGATAAACGGAAAAATTCGCTCCTTGAGAAACGGCCGAGAGATTGCAGACCTTTCTGAATCTGAGAAAGCAATTTTCCACGACCTCGTGCGTGAGCGAGCGGAGCTGCGAAGGCAACAGAGCTCGAGCGCGCGTAAGTTCCGCTGTGCCGCGCTGCATGTGTCTTCACAACTGGGCTGGGGAACATTGATGCTGCTTATGCTTGGAGTAGCTGCAAAGCTTTTGGGCCATGGCAGTTCTGCTCTCCTGCGACGTTTCTAGGGCTCTCAAGGCTAAACCAAGGGCCACAAGACAACAAGATGCTAAGGATGCATGTGCATGGTGCCCTGCAGACCAAGCTCCTTTCTGGCTTACCGACGTCATCCGACGGATGGACGCGGCCTTTGTGTTCCCGAGGAGTGGAGAGCATCTGAAGACCCATTAATTCATGATATGCATGGTCCGTGGGCTTGGCTAGCGATGGTCCTCCAACTTCTGGCCGGCACCTTCGCCTTTGTGGGTGCGTGGAAGGAGGTCCCGTTCTTCCTTCCAGGGGTGGATGGCCGGGTGTTGTGCAGCCAGGCGGTGCAACATGCGGCGGCAACACGGTTTGGCGCAGCGGCAGGACCGGAGGCAGTCTTTCAGCAGCAGGGCGGCGGCCGTGGGGCAGCAGGAGCAGCAGGCCCCGCTGGATCAGCCGCAGTGCCTGCTGCAGCCCTGCGCGTGCAGCCTGCAGATGGGCCCGCTGCCGCCGCTGCCGCACTCAGCCCGCAGGCCGCAGGCTTGCACTCCAACCCCGGCGGAGTGCCGCGCCGGGCCTGACCCGCCACCCGCCGCCGCCCCGCCGCTCGTGCAACCCGAGCCTGAGCCTGCTGTGCCCGTGCCAGCCGCGCTTGCACCGCCGCCTTTCATGCGCGCCCCTCCTGTGCAGCCCAAGGCTGTGCCAGCGCCTGCTGCCGCCGCCGCAGCCGCTGCGCCTGCCGCTGCTGCCCCGCCTGCAGCGCACGCGCAGCACAACGCACAACCAGTACCTGCAGCCGCTATTCCAGCCGCCGCTGCCGCCCCCACCGCCGCCGCTGCTGCCCCAGCCGCTGTCCCTCCCCCGGCCGGCGGCGGCGCCCCGGACGGCCTGCTGCCTCCCGCCGGCTACAGCCCCATGCAGCACATCATCGCCGTGCAGTCCCTGCTGCTGCTGCTGAACGAGCAGAGGCGGCAGCAGGTCGGGCAGCCGCAGCAGCCGTAGCCAAGTAACGGTTGCCTGCGTCGGTTGGGGCATCGCGTGAAGGCATACGATACGCAAGGATGAAGGCATGGCAGCAGCAGTAGTGGGGAGCAGTCTAGGTTTGCCCTGGCGTTACGGATAGGGAGGGCCGCCGCCGCCTAGCCTGCTGAATTTTGACAATCACCTGAAAGAAAATGTTGTACATGAACAGGTACTGCCGCTGGGCTCCAGTTGGGGGAAGTGGCAAGCAGTATAAGCCACACTCATGACAGTGTCGGCAGTCGTCTGCTTTGTGGTATGGCGGCGCATGGCACTCGCCTAAGCTCGGGGTTGTAGCTAGGGGTTGTGAAAGAGCAGATTGGCGGGCCTGACAATTAACATGTGACTGATAGCCATACTGAGGCGTGCTGGACTTCCAGTTGTGTTTCGGCTACCGTATGGAATGGTACTGGCACCTCGTGGCCGGGAGAGTCGGGGTAGCTGTGCCCGGTGGTATGGCACATGGGTGAGCCCGAAGACCAGTGCCAGTGCCTTTCATTGAACGACGGCTTCATACGCTTTGAGCCTTTGTGGCAGGCTGCGAGCACCTGATGCTAAGAGCACGTCGCAGAATGCATTGGTAGGTTGGGCTGCCATAAAGGTTGATTCAAGGCCCTAGGCCATGCACAAGGGTGCGAGGTGCTGCCGGCCAAGGGAATCGTTCTTGCCGTCGTTGGTCTTGCTGCGTGCCATCTTGCACGCCTAGGCAGCGGAACACCTTTGCGTGAGGGCTTGCCGCTTGGGGCCAACCAGCGCGTGGCGTTAGAGGCAAGGTGTCCGTCATCAGGCGCCAGGTGCAATCAATGCAATCAACGCAATCAAAGCAGAAAACGGCATAAATTGTAACTTGTAACGCCCTTGTTGTTACTTCTGTGCCAAGTCTCCGGCCGGCAGAATGACGCGGCCCTCCCTGACACAGGCCTCCCTTTTGTGAACAGTTGGCCCTCACAGCACGACGATCTGAGGTTCAGGCCTCCGCGGGGTTCAAGTCCCCAGTGAGTTGATTACGATTCGGCTGCTCCACGGGACGTTTGAAGTGGTCCTGAAGTGGTAGGGCACAACTGGACTGTGTACCGCACCACCAACGGCACAGGACCTAACAGCGCTGTGGCGTCTCTGTTATGTGGCCGTATGACCTTACTGTGACTCAGCACGCAACTCGTTACATCCGGGGCACCGCGGTGCTGTACAGCGGACCAGTGTGCGGGGCGGACAACGGCCCCTACGTACTAGGTAACGCACGCCACGTCATTGCGCACAGACCTTGCGGCACTCAGGTGTTAACAAGAGCTCGCGCACAGAATTGGCGTCCGACAAGCTGTGACTGAGATCAGCGCAAGACCGCGCAAACAGCCTAGCACACGTGCACATATGATCCGCTGCCGCAGTCACAGGCAGTATACGGTCAGAGTCATGTACTGAACACTGCTTCAGCGCTCGACACAGCAGCCGTGGAACTGGCTGCCCCCACACCCACAGGCCACAGCATCCATAACGCTGTATCCGCAATGCAGAGCACCGTCAGCACTCGAGAGCTTGCACTTGCAGCGCGGCACCTATTAATTAGCATACCCTGTCTTGCTTACGCCGGGACCCTCCTAGCTACCATACCTCGCAAGCGTAACGACAGCATACGCAGCACCGCAGCCTTTGAGGTTGAAGGCCATTTCAGAGTCCCACACACATCATTCCAGGTTCCCTTGCAAGCAGGTTGCTGGTCAAGTTCATGAGCTGTACGGCTAGGTCGGCACATACGCCGTGTGTTCTCCTGATCTACCCTCACGCCCCCATCACCACAGAACAGCGGGTTCCACAAGCAGCGCAGCTCGCCCTACCCACAATGCCCAACTGGCTACCTTCACCCATAGCACAAGCAGCACAGGGTACTGCCACCTCAATGTCGCACCACCATACTTTCCCTCAACGCTCCACCCCCGTCAAACCAATGCCATTACAACCCCTAATACAGTCACCAACAGTAATTGCACGCCAACCACCGGCATCTACCCTCACCCTCATCCCACGCCCTCACCCTCACCTACTGCTGCCCCTGGACGTCCCTCCCCCTGGCCCGTGCGTGGTGCGCCCCATGGTGCGGATTGGGCACGAAGCTCCGGAACCCAGCCCCCATGGTGGTCACCTTGCTGGGCGTGCTGGGACGCACACTGCCCTGCAGCCCGAAGGACGCCACCGCCCCATGGCCCCCCACGAACGCAGCCGCGGGACGGTCTGCTCATCAGGCACATGCAGCACAACGGTGGAGTAGCCGGCGTAGCAACCAGCGTGAAGCAGTAACCCACACGGCACTCCTGTATCGCGTCGCGAGGAGGGGCATATACGCCTATGACGCCCAATGATATATACCGTAATCCAGGTCCACGAGTACACTATTACGCAGGGTCACACGTTGTCCAGCAGTGCCAGTGGTGCGGCACCGACCTGCAGTGCAGCTATGCAAGGGCATTGCTGTAACGCCTTGAGCGGCCGCCATGATACACTGTGCAGTTGCCTTGGCGCCCATGCATGCGCCACATTGGCCCGGCCTGCCAAGCATCTCAATACTCCGCGACCACGGGATCGTATGCCAAAGGCAATCTGCATGAGGAGCATCAGATGGCTGCCGCTGCCGCGGCAGCCATTGCACCAGCCATCGCGGCTCGCGCTTCGGCAGGCGGCCGCAGCCCCAGCAAAACCGTCCTCGCCTCCTCAAGCGTTTCCTCGAAGAACTCCCCAAACACCTGCTCCGCCACCGCAGCCACGAAGTCCGGGCCGGGATCCCAGCCGCCCAACACGCTCTCAACCATGTCCCACGCCTGGTCCGAGCACAACCGTCGCACCAGCTGCTCCATCGCCAACCGCCGGACCCCCGGCGACACGCCCTGGCGTCCAGCGCTCTCCGCCGCTGCTGCTGCGCCGGACCCGCCATCAGCAGCAGCAGCAGCAGCGCACGCGTGCGACCCCAGCTCGGACGACGAACCGGGCTCGCCTGCGGCCACCGGCCCGCCCACCAGCACGCGGAACTCCGCAGGGAAGGCCACGGCCGCCAAGGGCAGTACGAAGGTCAGGCTGCCCACCACACCGTCATGCATGGGCACTGCACCGTGCCAGCCTGCCTCCGTATCGTCCACCTCACCGCTGCCTCCTGCTCCGTACTGCCCTGCCCCGCCGTCCCCCGCCGTGCTCCTGTACCCCACCTCCACTGCCAAGTTGTTCGTCATGCTCTCTCCCGCAGGGCTGTGCTGCAGCGGCCCCTCCCCTGCGCGGCTGTGCTCCGCCACGCCCTCCCTTGGAAGACGCAGCGGCGCCATCAGGACCGCCAGCAGCTCCATCAGCCGCATGTCATGCAGCAGCATCTGCCGCCACGGCCAGCTGCCGCCGGTAGCAGTGGCCTCTGACCCACCCCCACCATCACCGGGCCCTCCTGCAGCACCCTCCGCACCACGCTCCAGACCGTACCTGGCCAACGCCATCACGACGAGCTCAAGGACGTGATGTGCACACGTGTCGCCAAACTCGGCCAGTGAGTGCAGCATGGCCCCGCCCTCCGGGCCAGCGCGCTCGCACAGCGCGTCCCACCCAGGCCCCCGCCGCAACTCCGCGCACACATACACGCCATGCACCAGGGCCGGCAGCAGCTCAGAGAGCGCGCAGGAAAGCCTCACGTCCAACAGGCCAGCTGCGGCCCCTGCCTCCGCTGCACTGCTGTGCCGCGCACCTGCAGCCCCGCCGCCTCCACCCTCGCTACCCGAGGCTCCTCCATTGCCCGCGCCCCTGCCACCCGCGCCCCCGCTGCCTGTGCCCTCGCTGTCTGCGCTCTTGAGCTCCTGGTACCCCTTAACCCACACGCACGTGTGGGCCATGTTCATGACGTAGTACGCCACGGTCGCCAGCCATCCCACAGTCCTGCCGCCACGTGCCTCCGCCTCCACCCTCCCGCTACCACTGCCAGCTGCTGTTGCTGCTGCTGCTGTCCTCCGTGCCACCCTCCGCAGCTCCTCCACCGCCAAGCGCACCCGCCGGCCCAGGGCCGACAGCAGCTCCCCCACCTGCCCCAGCGGGGCAAAGACCAGCACTTGCTCCAGGCAGAATAGGAACCCCGGGAAGCGGTCCGGGTGGCACCACACGGCACCGCCGCCACTGCCGCCCGCCCCCATGCGGGTCACCAGCCGGGCCATGCACGGCAGCAGGCCCGCCTCGATTGCTGCGGCTGCGTCCGCGGAGGGCCCATGTTGCACGGCTGGCAGGGAGGCTGTGGGCAGGGGGTGGGGGGGGGGCAGGGACAGACGGAGGGCCGTGGGTCAGAGGAATACGTTATATGGTGCACGGCTGGCAAGGAGACTGCGGGCACACGCAGGGCATACACGCAAAGCGCGACGGGTATAGGGACAGAGACTCAGGGCCAAAGGCCAGAGGGGCACGCTTGTTTGGGTCCTGCAAAGCAGCGGCAACTGCATCAATCAAGGTAAGGAGGTCGCATGGGTGCGGGTCCGGCTGGTAGGTCGGCATGCAACTTCTGGGCTGCACAGGAGCAGCTACGGCAGTATTGGCTTGCTGTCCTTGAGCCACACTGCAGTGAAACTCATAGGTCGAACCTACGAGCGCACAGCGGCGAAGCTGGCCGGGCTTGCCTCACTTCCGCAATGGCGCATGCGCACGAGTATCACGGCTGCGTGCCGTATCGACAGCCGTGCACCACAACTCAGGGACCTACTTGGCTCCGTGTACGTCCACTCGGGGTACATGGCATCTCCCACCGCCGTCACCAGCAGCGCCTCCCGGTGCTCCGCCGCCTCCACAAAGGCCTCCCACCACGCCCGCAGCTGCGCCCGCACGCGCCCCCGCACCCTGACCTTGCCCCACACCTCCGGCAGCAGCGCCAGCCGGGCACACCTAAGGACCTGGTGCAACAAGCCACAGCTGACCACCTTGGGCAGCAGCGGCGCCTCACTGCGCACAGTGCCGTCCGTCGAGACCAGCCGCACCCGGGGCAACGGCGCGCCCCAGGAGCCGACCAACCCCCTAGCCAGGCGCAGGCACAAGGCGGCGGTCGCGGCGCGGTTGAGCGGGGGCAGCCTGCACAGGCTGCTGTGGCCGGGGGCGTGCTGCTCCCATGTGGCATCCTGCCTGGCACACCCTGCACCAGCTGCTTGGTCCCCGTGCGTAGGGGACGCAGCCGGAGCCCCGTCCTGCCCCTCACCGCCCTCCGCCTGCTGCTCCCCTCCATCAGCAGCTGCTGTTGCAGGGTCCGAGCTGCTATCCTCTGCCAGGATAGCTATCCACGCCTCGACGACAGCGAGGGCAGCCGTCAGACCGGCCAGCTGGCCCACGGCCGCAGCGTCGTGCGCTCTTGCGGCGCTGTCTGCCCTCACGACCAGCTCCTCAGGCCCAGGGCGGCCGTGCGGCAGCAGCAAGGGGTCGGGCGCCGGCATGCCGAACGCCCCTCCTCCGTCGAGCGCGGCGCACAGCTGGGCCATGTGGGTGCACGCCAGCGCACAGCCCCAGGGGCGGCGCAGGAAGTCGGCGAAGTGCAGGCCCAGACAGTCGTGCATGTCGCACAGCAGCCGCAGGAGCTCGGCGTGCAGGGCCTGCGCCTGCCGCTGCACGTCGCCCCTGCTGTCGCCGTTGGCTTGGGAGGAGGCGGTTGCGGCTGCGGTGCCCAGCAGCAGCAGGCGCGCCCAGTGCTCAAGCGCCCAGGAGGAGTGCACGTGAGCTTGCAGTGTTTGTTTTGGGGCGTCGGCGGGCAGCAGAGGAGAGGCGGCGCCGCTGCTGCCCTCGCCGCTGCCGCTGCTGCTGCTGTTACTTTTACTGTTGTGGCCGTTACTGCCGCCAGGGCTGCTGCCGCCTCCGCTGCTGGTGCCAGCTGTGGCAGCCGACGCGTCGTTAGGGGCAAGCCCCGACTTGCAAACGTGGAGGGTCCCAAGCACGTGGAGCAGCTCGAACAGCAGCAGCCTGAGCGCTTGCAAGCTTGGCGCTCGCTGCTCCCCCCCGCGGAGCTGTCCCGAAGGTGGCAGTCGGCCTGCCGGGGCCTGGCCCGGCTGCGTGCTCATCATGGCTGTTGAAGACTGAGCGCGTGACTGCAGTACGCCTCCCACTGCCGCTGGAACCCATACCTCAGCATGAACCGATGATGCTGCTGCAGGCTGGAGCGCTTCCGCTGCTCTTGCGAAGAGGCAGGAGTAGCATGACAGAGCGTGCGTGCGTAGCAGCGCAAGTGCCAAGCTGCACGAGGCGACGGCGTTGGTGGATAGCTGTCCGTTGGGAATTTGGGACAGGTACCCGCACATGTCCTGGCGTATGCTGGCGAAAGAAGGGCCAGGGCCATCGCCATCGGAGAACGGGCTTGACTGCCGCAAGGACAGCGAGAACAGGGCAATGTTCGCTGCTAGTTGAGAATCGTTTTTCCATACGAAGTAGGAGTGGTCCGCGGGCAAATGTGACACTTCCAAGTCCTGCGGGAGCCCTAAGAGCCCGTTTGCTTGCCGGACAGCAGCAGACAGCTCCTGGGGAGCAAGCGAAGGCTCGCTGCCCGAGGCTACTTGTTGCAAAACACGTTCACCAGCTGTGCGTAGACACGACACACCCGCGGAACGTCTTTGCTGGTTTCGTCCGGACGCGAGTCGTTGTGCCATCACAGAACCGTCGTGGCTATGGAGGTGCCATTACTTCATAAAGAAGTCACGAAGTCCCGAGACTGGAAGGCATATGTTCACGTGCCTGTCGTACGTGCGTGATCGGCCGGTCGGAGAGCGAGACACCGACTAATGCTTTTGTCCGTCGTGCACGAGTGCGGAGGCCACTGGCCTTGCAGGGCCGAGACCTAGCCACAGCTCTCCTCAGCTTCCGCCTACCCGGCCCGGCCCCCCGTCCACCCTGCCAATCCAACACCACCAAACCAAGTCGTCCCGCGTCGCTGGACCTCCCGCTTGCCCAGCTCACCACCCCCATCCAACCTCCGGAACCCCCATACCACCAGGACACTCCCCACCCCACCCCACGCGCTCAGCCCTCACTGCTGTGCCATCATTGCCCGGTACGCCTCCACGAACCCATCCGCGTCCGCCAGCGCCTTGGTGGCCCGCCAGTACACCTGCCCCGCGCCCTTCCCGCACGCCGCCAGCCACCTCGCGTACCCCAGCCACAGGTCCCACTCCGTGGCCCCGTGCACCCCCAGCGCAGCTTCGTACAGCTCCGTCACACGCTTGCAGGCGGCGTCCGCAGCAGCCCCGCGCTGTTGCCTCGCCTCGTGCGCGTGCTCCTCCTCCAGCCGTACCGCGCAGCGGTACAGGTCTCCCCCGGCGCCCGGTACGGCGAGCAGCTTGCCGTACAGCTGCCGTGCCGCCTCCATGCCCAACGCAGACCTGCGGAGACAGCGGGCCAACCCCGTCAACCAAAGTACACGGGCCCAGAGGATGGGGGCGAATACCGGGTAAGCATGACCAACAATCCCATAGGGGTACGCATCACAGCACCCCGCATTGACTCCTCGCATTAGGGTTTCGGCTCAGCACCCACATGGATCTGTCTGTTGCATGCAGCACCTCCTACGACTGTGCACGTACACGCTCAATTACCTTCCCCTCCCTTGCCCCTCCGCTCCCTTAGCGCCCCCGGCCCAGCACCCACCTGGCCTTGCACCTGGCCCTGTGCCCTGTACCCCATGCGGCCATTATGCGTCCAGACCCACCTCTGGTTCCACCACCAGGCCCTGTACACCAGGTGACATTCAGTACCCTAAAGACACCACCCACCTGGCCGTGTCCAGGTCTCCACTATGGCCGCCGCCACACTACACATCCCCCTCTGCACCCTCGGCACAGCACCCACCCTAGCCCTGCACGCTAAATTCCCCCTATCCTCCACCGTCTTTGCACCACCCAATTGGCCTTGTCCACTATGGTCGCCGCCACGCCGCCCAGCCCCCTTTACACACTCGGCCCAGCACCTACCCTGGCCCAGCACCCACTCTAGCCCTGTACACCGATGTATACACTCATCCTCCCCCACACTGCCCAGCACCCACCTGGCCTTGTCCACCATGGCCGCCGCCCCACCAACCCAAGTTCATACCCAACCTTCAGACACACCACCCACATGAGCCCTGTAAACCAATTCACACCTATTCCTCCTCACACGCACCACCCACCTGGCCTTATCGACCATGGCCGCCGCAACGCCGCCCAGCCCCCTTTACACACTCGGCCCAGCACCTACTACCCTGGCCCAGCACCCGCCCTAGCCCTGTACGCCAATTCACACCTATTCCTCCTCACACGCACCACCCACCTGGCCTTGTCGACCATGGCCGCCGCAACGCCGCCCAGGCCCCCGCGCGGCGCGTTCTTGGCCACCCGCGCGCACGCCGTGGCCAGCTCCTGCGCCAGACGCCCAAACTCCACCGACCCGGGGGTCAGCTCCTCCGCCGCCATCGCCCACAGCTCCGTCGCGCCGTCCGCCTCCGCCCGCGTTGCCTGCAGCGCGGCAAACAGGCTCGCAAGAAGCTTCTGCCCGCTGCTGCTGGTGGCATTGCTGCTGCTGGAGCCGGCCTGTGCCTGTGCCCGCTCTAGCTGCAGGCGGCGGCGCCACAGGGGCACGGACTCTGGGAAGCGCTCGCAGCCGGCCCGCAGCGCCTTGGCCGCCATGGACCCCATGCCCGTCTGCTCCGCCCAGTCCGCCCACGTGATGTACGACTGCGGTGTCGTACACTTGGCCGAGTGCGCCGCCTGCAGGCAGCTAAACAGCTGCGCCGCGACGTCCACCAGCTGCGCCGTTCGCTCCTCCTTCGTAACGCCCGCGTGAGGTTCCCCTGCTGTCTGCAGCTCTGGCTCGTGCTGTATGGACTCGGTGAGCTCCTGCAGCACCTCGCCGAGGTACGTGCCGTACAGCTCGTACATCTTGGCGGTTGGTACAGCCTTCAGCGCGCTGCCGTACACCTCGCATGCGCGCTTGTGGGCGGCGGGGTCAAAGGCCGCGGCGGGGCCGCCGTCGGTCCCCGCTGCCGCCGCCGCCGCCGCACCCGATCCGCCCACGTGCCGCCGAGCCAGCACGTCCCACCCCTCCTCCGTCTGCGCGAAATCCTGCCGTACGCTGTCGTACACCTGGTCCCGCAGCGCCTCCACGCCGTCGAACGAAAACTCCCGCAGCACCGCCAGGAATCGAACCCTGAACCCCAGGCGCTCCGGCAGCGCCGCCACCGCGTTCTTGAACACGACACGTGCCACCGCGCCGGACAGCACGGCGCGCGCGGCGGCGGACGAGTCGGCCCCGCTGTCGCCGCCCTCGGCTGAGCCTGGCCGGGGAACCCAATGAAAATCAGAGATGAGGTAAGAATGAGATGGTAGGGTGCCTGGCCGGGAAACCCAACGGAGGTGACAGATCATGTTCCAGCGCCGGATCATGTTCCAGCGCCGGATCATGTTCCAGCGCCGGTGCTGTTTGTGCAAAACGCATGTTGCTACGTTATCATTTGCAAACGACGCTGTGCCGACTCTCGGCTCCCACCCAACACCTTCAGCCCCTGCAGCGGCCTTCTGGGTAGTTGCCCCGTCCCAGGGTCCCCGCCTTCCCCATCGTCGTCCACCTGTTACCCCACACGGCATCCCACTCACCCGGGCCCCCCACGTCCAGCCCAAGCAGCTACCTTCACCCCCGCGGGCCCGCATTCACTATCAATCTACCTATCGAGGTGCCCCACACCACATGTCAGCCACTCACCCGGCCCCCCCACGTCCAGCCCCAGCAGCTCCCTGCGCAGCCTCAGCTTGGCCACGTACAGCAGCTCCAGCCGGTAGTACTCAACCCACATGTCCTCGTCCTGCGGCGTGGGGAAGAATCAGCAGTGAGCAGCTCGAATGTGGCTGGTGCCGATGGCATTGGCATGCAATGTGGACGGGGCATACAGGGAGCACCACCGCATGCAACGCCGCAGGCTGCGCCCGGGGTAATGTGCATTTAGTCGATACCACACAGCGCATAGTGCACGGGAACTCGAGCGCCTGCGTACCTTCTTGCACATGCGGAGCCCCTGCTGCATAAGCGACCGGGCGGCCTGCACGTTGTTGTTGCGCTCAAACTCCCTGCAACGTGCAATCCAAGCAGGAAGGAGCAGCAACACTCGTCAACATTGACGCCGGCACAAGTGCTGGACGCCGTAGGTGACGATGCCCACGGGCTGGGTCCGGAACCCATGTCTGTGACACACGTGTTGGCACGACCCCTGCCGCGACGGCCACGCGGGATGGGGCCTTCAGCACGCCAAGGTCGCTTTCCCGCGCACGCAGTTGTGGCATTAAGTTTCAGCCCACCCAGCAACATACACGACATTGCAGTGGCTGTCGGTCGGTGTTACCCGCTGCTCCCCACCCACCAGCAGGCGGCCTTGATCCACAGCACAGCCACCGTGGAGTGCCGCTTCAGCGCCTTGGCCACCACCTGTGGGGCCGAGGAGCACAGGGGCAGCAAGCAAGGTAAGGGAAACCGTGGCTGACTGGGATGTGAGATGCTGGGTCAAGCCATGGGTGTCAGAGTTTGCGCCTTGGTGTGCCATATGGGTCCGCTGCAGCAGCTTCAGGTAATCGCATGGCAAGCAGGCCCTGTAACCACAAACGGCTGGTGCCACGTTGCCGCTGTGGGTAAACGACCTGACCGCCCCGCTGTTCAGTGGTGCTGTTCAAGACACAGCCCTGCACCTGCCCAACACCCAAGGCCCTGCTCAGCACACCTTCGACAGCGCTGCTCTGCAACTAACCCTCGCCCAGTAGAACACACGTAACACACCCCAGTCCTTGTGTTGCCCCTCCCCTCCATGTGTCTCCCCTCCCCTCCCCTCCCCTCCCCTCCCCCGCGCCCACACACACGCCCACCTTGGACAGCTGCTTGCTGCTCCGGAACCGCTCGCACGCCGCAATCCAGCGCATCCACAGCGACAGGTCCGCGCGGAACTTGCGCGTGGCGCGCTCGTAGATGAAGTGTATGCGCCTCACGATGCCCGTCTCGGCCACAGACTTCTTGCCTGCGCCCGGGCAGCATGTAGCGCAGCGCAATGATAGGGGCCGCGGGCAGGTGGTACGGAGTGGGAGCCGCACTGCGGGCTACCTCCGCAGGCAAAGCCTGGGGAGCCCGTTGGTGAGCCCGTTGGGGAGCCCGTGGTAGGAGCCGCTTTTTGGGGGAGGCTGGGGGTTTTATACCGGCACCGCCATGCATTGCGCCCGAGCGCTAGTGAAACCAATAACATGCCCTCTCTACAATATGTCCCGCTGGCCTTGTGCGAGGCAGTCCCAACGAGCGCCGGCTGAACCTTCGACCCGCCCTTGACGCCCAGCTGCTGCTTGCGCTACCCAGCACGGCCCAATACCTGTCACCACCGTCCTTTGGCCCCAGTCTCAGGCAGCCCCAACGAGCGCCGGCTGCACCTACGACCCACCCTTGACGCCCAGCTGCTGCTGGCGCTATCCAGAACAGCTCAATACCTGCACCGTCCCGTGGCCCCAATCCCAGGCAGCCCCACAGAGCATCCACCGGCTGCACCTACGACCCACCCTTGATTCCCAGCTGCTGCTTGCGCACCGCCCGGAGCTCCTCCAGCTTCGTCTCAAAGTCTATGTACCTGCATTGACAAGCAGAGTGGAACACAGGTAAAGGGCGAATCGATGTGTATGTGCCTGCACTTCCAAACAGAGAGGAATTCAAGGAAGGGGTGAGAGAGGTGCGCGGGCCCCACGTGTGTGGGCTTGACACGCGAGAGGCTACGCATGCATGAGCTGCTGTGGAGTGCCAACATGTTTCCGACAGCAGGGTGGCAGGCAGTGCTCTTTGACGGTCCAGAAAGCAATCGGTATTGTTGATTGCTAAGGCTGGTGTCTGTACGCGCGCCAGCGTGCAGACTCTGTCAGTTTTGGCAGGTAGGGTGGCAACACCCTGCACGCTGACGAGGTGGGTGCCCTCCCGCCGAAGCCCCACCTGTAGAAGTCCTCCAGCAGCGCTGCTCTCCGCTTTAGCCGGTATTCATAGTCTTGTCGCTTTTGCACAATCTTCTTTATCTCCGCCCGGGAGAAATAGCCCTTTTTCTCGAGCTCCTCCAGCTCCGGTATCATTTGCTCCATAAGGTATTGGACTGTCGCCGCCATCGTGCCGAGTTATTGCTAGATGTAAGCGGGTGCCGGGTTTAGGTGTCTGAGCGGCCGCCTCCGCCCGCTGCCAGGGGAGTCCCAATATAGTCTGCCGGCCGCCACCAATTGGCTGTGTTTTGAAGTGATTGTGCGAAAGTTTATGGAGCGATTGAGCTTATGCGCGGCTGTGTGGGCTCGGCTGCCTCGGCACGTCGGCAGCTTTGCCCTGGTTGCGCAGGTAACCATATTTCGGTTGGTCTCGGTCATGCAAAGGAGTTCTTTCAGCGCGACACATTCAGTATGGTTCACACGCTCATGTACTGACGTAGTTCGCCTTACCTAGTTGTGCTCAAGCAAAAGTCGACAAGCGATCCCGCGTTGATTAGCTATTGAACGGGTTTACATCAAGACAACAACTGTCACCTATAAAAGCTGTGTATATCTAACTTGTTCACAGTCGTGCAAGAGCAGCACCGGAGCCGGTCAGGGGCTTGAGGAGAGAGCGCGGGCGGAACCATGCTGTTCTTCTCGTTGTTCAAAACGCTGGTCGGCAAGGAGGTGAGGACAACTGCTGCTTACGTAGCCGCACTTCAGCCCGCCTTGGCGGACGGACGCGCACAGCCCTGTCCGCACCGAGAACGCGAGGGGTTGGGCCTGTGCTGCGGCAGCCTCCTCACACAGCTACCAGCCTACCTCCCTACCTCCCACACCCATCACCCGCCGTGGAGAGGGATACGGGGCACGCCTGGAACGCAATACCTTTTTCAGATGCAAAAGCCCTTGCCACACAGCCTCATGGGCGTGCAATGCACCCTAACACGCTGTGGCGCCCAAGTCTGCACCCCGACTGTCGAGCACCCACGCGTCCGCACCCCCTGCACGTTAACACACACTTCAACCCGTCTGAAATAGAGCCGTGCCGTTACGCTTACACACGCATGCTAACACACCTGCACCAGGTGACCGTGGAGCTGAAGAACGACCTGTGTATTAGCGGGGCCCTCCACAGCGTTGACCAGTACCTCAACATCAAGCTGACCAACACACGGGTGCACAACGAGCAGAAGTACCCGCACATGGTGCGTTGGGGGGGAGGTGCACGTGGGGCTGCACAGGGAGGGTGCGGCGGGGTAGGGCCCCGTTCCCTGGGCTGGGCTGGGCGACGGGGTGTCAACACACGCAGGGCAGTAGGATCGGCCTGTAGGGCGGAGGGCGGCCGATGCCAGACTGCGGTGTTGGGGCACTGGAGCCTGATGAAAGCCTGACGCCTTGCTTTGCAGACGACGTGTCGTGTGTTGTCCCATGGTTGCTCCCAGCTCTCGCCCAGCGGAAGCATTGCACGCAGGCTGGTTGACACTGCCGATCGGACTGCTCTGCTGCCTCGGGCCTACCAGCCTACCAACCTGACCGCCGTGCTTGTCCACCTGGTTTGCGCCCTGCTCCGCAGATGTCGGTGCGCAACTGCTTCATCCGCGGCTCTGTGGTGCGATACGTGCACGTGAGTGATAGTAATACTTGGCGGCGGGAGTGGGGCAACGCAATTTTCAGAGCCATCCTGCATTTCACGTAGCGGGGCCTCGCACTGCCTGCCTGCATCGCTCACACCACACGCACACAAGAGGCTCATCCTGCTGGCGCCCACCAGTGCACCGCACAATGCACGGTTGCACGCCTTGCGGCATGGCTGTTTGCCGTCTCCAGGACCCCACTCCCCATGTATGGATGATGATGCTGATCCCTGGCTCCGTACCCGGATTGACATCACCCGTACTGTTGCCGTACACCTGCCGTACAGCTACCACCCGGCGCCGTGGATGTGGAGGTGCTGCACGACGCCACCCGCCGCGAGGCTCGCGGGGGGTAGTCTCCAGCCTGGGAATAAGGTGTAACTTGCTGGGGGGTAGGCGCGAGGCGTGGGCTGCAGCTGGACGGCAGTACCTGCTGAGGATCCGGCGAGGCCTAGCGGTCTTGTGAAATGCGCGGAATTGGGAGGCCGGGAGCGGGTTGCAAGCGGGGAGAGGCGTTGGTAGGGAGACTTGGAGGGAGTTTGCGGGCTGCGGCGAGCCTGACGGGCTGCGACACCGGCTGCTCGCTCGGCGTTGGTGGAGGTGGACCGACATGTCGTGGGCAGCGGAGCCTTGCTGGGCAAGCCTGCGCGTGGGCAGATGGCCTGCTTGGCGGTGACTCTCAAAGGCTGGTCTAGCGCAATGATGCAAAGGACCGCGGCGTCTTGTGGCTTGCAGCGGAGTCGGGCCTCGCTATGGCTGTGCGGAGGAGTTTAAGGGGGCTGTAGGGGCGTCATGAGGACGCCTATTGCGGAAACGCAGGGGATCTTTCGCTTAGAGGCGTGGTGCAATATTTGTCATTGCCACACAACGACTGGGGCGTACTGGGGTGTTGATCTTGGACCGGGAGCACCATGTCTCCATGAGCACAGCTTATTCTTGGCTGTTGGCCGGACGACTATGCGTTACGGTGTAGAGGAACATTTTGTGCCCTAACCCTTGGCGGGTAGAGAGTCTGCTTGTGCATGTGCAGCAGCGGTCGTGCTGCTGAACGAGTATAGCCCCGGAGAACGTCGTGCAAGCGTCGTTCGCTCTGTGCTCGCGGTCATGAGCAGTGCGAACGCATACATAATTTACGTGTGGCTGGTGCCACGGCTACATGCTACATTCGCTTCTGCCTTATACGCTCCAATATCGCAGGACAGCCGCGCCATAACCCCGCCAAAACACTATGTGCAGACGAGCGAAGACTTGCTGTCAATCATGCCATGTCACTCGGGCAAGCACTTGGACAGCCCGCACTGCACCACACAGCCGGAGGGCACCAACCAGCCTGAGACAGGGCGTCAAGCGACTTGGCCGCCACCGCTACACCTTGCCCACACCGTCCTCACCAACGCCCTGACTCATGCAGACGGATTCCGACAACGCAACCTCATGGCTGGGCCCTACCCCATCCCATGCCCCACACCACCACCAAAACACTAGCTGCACGCTCACGCTCATGTCCCGGCCGCCCCTGTTTGCCCCGCATTCCCGCCGCCGCCGCGCGCAGCCCCTACCCCGGCTGCACCCCCCGCCGCCCCTCCCCAGCTGCTCCTGATCAGCAGCTGCTGCTTGATCTCGCTGTTGGCGCGCTGAAGCTCCGCGGCCTCACGCTTCAGCCGCGCGATGCTGGCCTTGACCGCCTGCGTCTCCTGCTCCGCGGCCTGGCAGCGGGCCTCGGCCTGGGGGTGGGGGTAAGGGTAAGTGTGAAGGGCGAGGAAACACAGTGTCAGGCGTCAGAAGCTTGACGGAAGCACTCATACCTATGGCGAATGGGGGTACGCGTAAAACGCCAATGGGGGAACGGTGCGTCTCCTGCTCCGCGGCCTGGCAGCGGGCCTCGGCCTGGGGGTGGGGGCATAGCGAATGGGGCCACAGCAGCACGGCGGGAGTTGTCGAAGAGGTGATGGCAGGGCGCCGCGTTACAAGGGCAGCAGGGCGGTGTGGTGACAGCGTTGGAGTTGGTTGGCGGTGGCGGCGGCAGTGGTACCTGGCGGTGGGTAGGTGGTATGGGAAGGGGAATGCTCCCGCGGGGAGCAGGTGGCGCACGAGGCGAGTGCGGAGGCGGGTGTACAGGGGCGCATGGGATGTCCGCGGCAGGAGGTGTGCACCGCCGGCGCTGCAAGGCCGAGCGGCGGGCCTGTGGATGCTGTTGCACACAGTAGCCAGCGTTGGCTGCCGGGCGTTTGCACTGTTACAACGAGCAAGCGGACGACGGAGGTGTGCTACCACACCATGCCATCCAGCCTGCAGCCCTTCACAGTGTGCAGCCTTAGCCACCCCAAGCCTACTGCGCCCGCTCCTACTCCCCGCCCCCGCCCGCCGTCCCCACCGACCTGCAGCGCATTGCCCTCCTCCAAACTAGTCCCGCATCGTCCACACCCAACGCCATGGAACTACCGGTATTCTGTAGCTATTGTGTGCGGCCCTAGCCCCACTAGGTCCCTTGCTGCTCCCCGGTTTCCTCGTGGTCCGCGCGTTCCCCTTCGCCCTTTATCCACCTGCAGCGCCTTGCCCTCCTCCGTGTTGAACTGGTCCCCCATCGCCCGCGCACCCGATGGTTAAGCCGCCCCCCCCCCCCTTTTTTTTGTCGCCCCCCCCCTCCCCCCCCTCTCCCCGCACCCCCCCCCCCCCCTCTACACACCCATACCCACCCACCTGCAGCGCCTTGCCCTCCTCCGTGTTGAGCTGGTCCTGCAGCTCCTTGCGCACGGCGCCCGCGTCCTCGAACGCGCGGGCGCGGGCCTGCTGCAGCGCCGTCACCTGCATGCGGTGGGGCACACGCACGCGGGGACGCACGCTTGGGGTGTGCCGAAATAGGAGACGGCGGAAGCGGGACGGCCTCAGCTGCACAACAACGCACGAGGGGACGCACGCGTGGGGTGTGCATGCCCATGCAGCGATGGATCGATGGCCTGGCGGCTACTATTGGTGCATGGCATGTACAGCATCAGCCCATCGCCGCGGCACTGGTTCACATTCATGGTCGCACCCCTCCTGCAATGTGTCGTGTACGAAACCCCCAAATTCCGTAGTCACGCAAAGGGCGCGGGGACGTGCGGCAGCAGCAGTAACAGGGACAGACTTCCTGCCAGTAGCAGCAGTAGCGGCACTACCACCACCACTCTACCACCACCACCAGCAGCAGGTGCACCACCCACCATGCGGTCCTTGACCACCGCCAGCTCGGCCTTCATGTGCACGTTGTCGTACAGGGAGGCCAGAGCATCGTCCAACGCCACGTCGTACTCCTGGCGTGCCGTACAAGGGTGTACGGCAGGGGGTGTTGGGTCCATGTCCGTTTGTTGGGTCCATGTGTCGGTGCCGCAGCCAATGGCACACAAACATGCACTGCGTGGCATGTCCCTCCGGCAGCGCCCTGTACTGGCCGTGGCGCCGTGCTGTTGTGTTGCGTACGCCACGTAGTCCGGGTCCATGCCGCCGCCAAACACACACCACGTGGCTCCTGCACGGCGGGCCTCTCCCGCCAGCCCGCTGCGCTGGCAGTAATGCTGTGTTGTGCTGCGTATGCAGCTGCGGTCCAGGCTACATGCCCTCACTCCCAACGGGTCTGTTATGCTGCTGCTAATGGTATGAAGGAAATGTGGCGTAGATGGCCTACGTTAGCATGCACGTTCGCCCACCTGCTTGATGCGCAGCAGCAGTGACCGGTAGGTGGTGAAGCTGTGCAGGAAGGCATCAAACACCTGCACGGCACGATAACGACAAGAACATTTAGTTGCTGGGCGGCGCAGCAGCGACGTAGGTCGGATGCCGTAAGCACAAGGGAGACATTCACCGTTATGACCTGCCCGTGGTCCTGCCCATCCTTGATCACCACTCCGCCAGTAACCCGACAGCGAGTGCGAGTGCGTCGCACTGCATTCGTGACCGCAAGGCCACGATCATTTGCAACCCCACACACCCACGGATCGATCCAGACTCCGCATCCACAGGAGCGTATCCGTGCGGACTCGACCCCTACCCCCACACCCCCACACCCCATACCGTCTGCAGATCAGTACGCAAGCAAGCCGTTTACAGCCATCCAACCTGCACTTTCGCTATAGACCCCTTCGGATTTCTTATGGACCACAGCCCCAGCATGCTTACTACCAGGAACACGCATGCCTTCCCCCATGCAGGCACCCCACCTGCCGGAACGCGTCCGTGCGCAGCTGCGCGGCCGCGAATCCCTTGTTGCCGTTACCCAGCCGCTCCACTAGGCTAAGCTTCTCTTCCAAGAGCGCCTCCAGCCTGCACGGGGCGATTCAGGTGCTAAGTCGGATAGTTATATGACTCGCAATTGGCTGTCGCCCGTACCCCAAACCCCACCACAGCCCCTGTTCCCCAGTCCAGGGCCGCTCAGAACACCACATGTGACCGCACCCCACCTCTGCAGCAGCTTGGGCGTGCGGCTCGCTTCATCCTCCTCCGCCGCTAGCAGCTCGCTGGTGTATGTTGGTCGAAGCGATTGGAGGCCGTTGCGCTGTTTGAACAGGTCTGGCAGCGTCACGCGGCTCTCGTCTCGGCTGGCCTGGAACACCTTGGTGGGACTCAGCTCGGCGTACAGCTTGCTGGCGCTGATGGAATCATTCAAGTTGGACCTGATCCTAGAGGATGGTGATCCAGGAGGCCTAGGGGAGCCTGGAGGGCCTTGGGCTAGCCCGCTGCAACGGAACATGTTGCAAGGGTGTAGGCATGTCGAGGCGCTCCGCACATGGTATGAGCTGGTCTAGACCCGGGTGGTCATGCCACAGACCACATACCTCGCCGCGTGAAGCTCCATTGTTACAGTGGTCTATATGATCTCCTGGTGATGGAAGCAGTAGCCCTCGCTGCAACCGGGCGCGTCGGGCCGGGGTCCTTCAATGCCGCTCCTCCGTTGCATGACCACGGTCCTTGATCACATAGATGCAGTTGAATATACAAATGTAAGTCTATTTTTGTGCGTTGTGCTTGTCTTGTGACGTCTCAGGCGTAATACGTCTTCGATGTTGCTGTTCTCGAGTCCAAGCGCCTAGACGTTTAGGGCTCCGCATGGAACATACTTCGCTGTGGGCCGAGTAAACTGTTTGCCATCTGTGGTTATCAACTAGGGCTTTGCCTCCAACCGGTGCCTCCGTACGCGCATGTTCGCCAACGACCCGTCAATACACCACCAGCCAGCCTGCCAGCCGTGCAAGAAGCGCCTCCGTACACGAACTGTCTTGACGAAACCCCCATTTCCAGGCGCTCGTCCAACCCATGCAACCGCACAACGCCTGCCCTACCGGTATCCGTCCCTGGCACGGCGCCCGCTGGCACGCACTCTATCCCGTAAGCAGGCCCCAGATGCTGGAGCTTGTGCAGATGAGAGGCGACCCAAACACTGCTGCAATACCTGCTCCTCCGACTGCTGCTGCACCCTCTTAATCCCTGCGCTGTCCAGCATATCGACCACGAACCACTGGCTTCCATTAGCTGCCACCAGCAGGAGCTGCTCCTCGGTGAGGCGGGGCAACGGCACAGAGCGTGCTGTCACGCATCGCGGTAGGCGTGAGAGGGGGAACTGCCTGGGCAAGCAAGGCGCGTGCTCCTGAACGTTGGACACCCATGCTGTGGTGTTCGCCGCCGCTGCCTTCGCCAGCGGGTAAGGCAGCGGCTCATCCCGCCAGTGGTCGGCAACGTCTGCCCCTGACCAGGCTGCACGTCTGCACCTGGCTGCACGCCCTCCGAGAAGGGTGCTGCCATGCTCCAGTTCGCCACCGGTGCTGCCGCCAACGCATGCCCCTCCTTGGCCTCGCTGATCCGCCCCACCCGTCAGTGAACCCGACATCCCAATCCTTTCATCCCTTGCCATGCCACCCAACGCCCCAATGCCGGCACCGCCACCCGCATTGCACTGAACCTCAGTGTCAATCCTACCACCCGACGTGTGCTCTATGTTCGCTCGCGGATTACGGTACCCCACAGTTTAACCTCCAGCAAGCGCCCAGGGCGCGCACCACGCTCCAGCTAGCACGCAATAATAATATTCCCTAACTAAACCAGGGGACTAAACAGCACGGAACCCAAAAAGAAAGAAAGAAGCAAGCACACCTGGCTACATGTCTCGCAACCCGCGCGCAGGGTTGCCTGGAGGTCCAAACCAACTACGCTGTGGTGATCAGGGGATCCCCTGGTGGTGATGCGATCCACACGCAGATCCAGATGCCCAGGCAGGTCCCTAGCCGCGCCAACGTGCCACAGTCTCACCCCCCAGTTCTTGGGCAGACAGGGCCAGCGGCCGCTCCGTCCCTCTTTCCAACCAGCCTGCACTGCTAGCCTACAACTAGCTACTCGAATGTAAGGGCCGAAGTGCAGCACACACAACCTGTGCCACCTGGCTCGCAACCAGCAGTCGTTGCCAACCGTTCCAGTAACTGCCCATGCCACTGGCACTGCCTGTCCAAGTACCTGTTCTACGCTATCCATATCCCGGAACTGCATCATTACACAACCCGTAAAACGAAGGACGACAACACTCATCCTCGCTCAATGGACCACACGCGAACCAGCAGGCAACTGGCGTGCGTAACCGCTCGCACTTGCGCCTAGGTACCCCCAAGTGGTGCTGCAGTAACTACAGCAGAGCTACACGCAAACGATTATGTGCATTCTACCTACCTACGTCTCGGCCAATATTTCACTTCATCACGCCCGTACCCAAGCAACCGTTACGCCGCAGATTGCATGCCCCGGCTGGTTCCTTTGACCTCTGCCGTATGGTCCCTCTTTTTCCCCATTGACTCGCCGATGGTGACCTGCCAGCCACCCGCGACCCCAACGACCGAAACGGGGCCGCAGCGGGACAATCAAGCGGGGGGAGGCGGTGACCCACGCGCCCACAGCAGCACCGCATGCGGCTGGCTGCTGCGGTTGCCAGCTGCGACTGCCCAAGCAAGGCGAAAGCGCTGACACCGGCTGCGTAGATGGGTGTTGAGTGGGCGCCTGCAGCTGGTGCATACACACCGGCAGCGGCAGCGGTGGTGCCGAGCTGCAGCGTTTTATTTTAACAGTTGCCAGGAGTGATGGTGTTCGAGGAGATGGCTGCTGTGCAGGCGGGTTCGTTCCGCGGCACAGGCAGCAGCGGAGTTGGCTGCGGGCGCGGCCTCCTGAGCCTGGCGACTGCCGCAGCCTTGCGGTGCTGCCAGGTGCTGCGGCAAAACGCAGGAGGGGCAACTGGACGCTCGGGCGGAGCCCAGGGCCCCGACACCTTCCGGTGGCTCCAGTCGCGCCGAAACCACGCCCGGAACCACTACTGGAATTATACCGGCGGAATTATACCGGTGTCCGAGTGCCAAGGCAGCTAAACCCCTTTCATTAGTAATCTAACTAATTATCTTTTCAGGCGGCCCATACAACGCTGTGCAGTTATTGTCAGCATGGCTGCTGGCACTGCCCCGTGGTCCCTGGCACGTAAGGACACAACACATCCCCAAAATCAAGCAAAAGAGATTCATCATCAGGCCGCGGCCGAAGGGGCGACCGGGTTGCTGAAGGGGTGCGAGGAGAAGCTTGCCGGCTCCCCCAAGACCAGCGGCAGTCATGTCAACACCAGGCGCCTGCAGGAACGTAAGGACAGCACAACCATGAAGGCCAGGTAAATCTCCCCTTGGAGCTGTAAGCTGGGTATGGGGCGTCCGTTCTTCTTTCAGTTCAGTGCAAGGATGACACTATGTTACAGGTACCGCTACCACGTGACGGTGTTCCAGCGCGTGGTCTATTCACACTTCCGCAAGGTGCTGCTGGAAAAGCCGCGAGGGTCGCTTGATGAGCGGCGGGTAGCCCGGCCGTTGGCGACCATGGATGGTGTCCTCGAGACGCTGGATGTCCTGAAGGTCATTCAGGGACGCAACGACAACGACGCCAAGGCCTACTTCAGGGACTTCGATTGGGTTAAGACTGAATGGGACAGGATTGTCGCGGGCCTGGGACTCCCTGTGACCGAGTACGAGGCGCTGCTGCGGGAGTTTAAGAAGTACAGCCTCGGCAATTACGGCATTCTGGAGGAAGAGGAGGAGGAGGAGGAGGCGGATGCGGAGGAGTCCCTGCGGGCGCTGGAGAGCGATGAGTTTCGGGTGCTGCCGGCGCTCAAGGAGCCCCTCGTTAAGCTCCTCAAGATCGTCCGGGGCAAGAAATAGTTGATCGCATCGGATACTGTTGGGCGCGTTCAACAGGCCAGGCCTCGGCGGTTGTTACGGGGCAAGGGAGCGGTTGCCTGTCTCCGAAGGACAGGACGTGACGTGACTGGAGAAGGATAGCAAGGACTGAAAAGAAACGGTGAAATGGTGGCTATCAAAAGTGTGCTGTATAGGCACCAGAGCACCAGCAGGTGGTTGGGGCAATGGCAAGGCATGGCTAAGCCATGTGACTGGAGCCGCCTTGGGGCCGCAGCGGCTCCCACGCCTACCCCAGTGCCGGCCACTCTCACCCCTGTCCCTGCCGGTGTCCTGGTGGCTCCGGCGCCAGCTCCCCCCACCGCTCCGTCGCCGGCGACGCAGCCCGCAACCTGGGCTCAGCACTTGAGGCCGCTCCTGGCGACTGCACCTGTTGCCACCAGCGCTACCAGCTCCGTGGCGGCTGCGTCGGCCCCAGGAGCGCTGGACGGCTGCAGCAGCGCTGTGGGTGGCAGCCTCCGGGGTGGACAAGGCGGTGGGTCTGTTGGCCTGTCTGTGCGTTGCAGCGGGTGCCGCACGACCACTGGTCCACCGCATCCAACTTCTGTTTCTGACACCATGAGGCTGTCAAGCACAGCGAGCTCCCCTTGGCAAATTGCATTGCGTCTCTCCAACCCCGGGTTTGCCTGCACAAGGGGTTACAAGCCTGCATGTTGTAGGCACTCCTACCGTCATCGTAAGCTGTACAGTAGGCGTACCAGTGAGTTGATCGATGCCACGTTACGCCCAACATCCTTGCCGCAGGCGGCATCCCGGGTGGGCGTGGCGGCAGCGGCGGCAGGGAGGGCGGCCGTGGGGAGCAGACCTCCAGCGGGCCAGGCGGGCGTGGCAGGAGCAGCCGCAGGGGAAGCGGCCGTGGGGAGCAGCCCGTCGGCAGGCCAGGCGGCTTCATGGGCGGGCGTGGCAGGAGTGGCAGCAGGTAAAGCAGCCTTGGTTTGCAGCCCTCCAACGAGCCAGGCGGGCTCATGGGTTGGCGTGGTGGAAGCAGCTGCGGGAAGGGCAGCGTTGGTGAGCAGCCCTCCAGCGAGCCAGGCGGCTTCAAGGTTGGGCGTTGGCGGGAGCAACTGCGGGAAGGGCGGCCCGCAGCGCCAGTGGCCGTGGTACGAGGGTGTGCATCAGGACAGGCAGTGGCAGTGGCTGGGCAAGTCGGTACGGATGGCTACGGTATCACCAAGCGCCGCTGGTTGCAGTATGCTCACAAGGCTGCTTTCTATGAAAAGCTAAGCGCTAGGCCTGCGGACGCAAGGAATATTTGACGTGAAGCCAGGTCGGCGTGCTTTGGATGCGGACACATACGCGCAAGTGGCGTACTCCATGTCAATGCATGAGGCCCACGGGGCTACAATATGGGAGGGGTGAGAAGGGGAGAATGGGTAGTTTGAGACATCCACGTACAAGTGGTTCAGGTTGCCGCATGCCGCATGCACACGTGGCAACGGTTGATGCCGCTATTTGTAAGTGGGTACTTTAAGTGCCTACCGTCATGCATGTGCACTCAGTGCGTTGACCTGTTGTAGTCGTCCTTGCAACGATGCCTCCTGGAGACACGCATGGTGGTTGCAAGGTGGATCTCAGGCGCCGCGCACGAGACCAGCATGCAGCGGGTTGCACAGCAGCGCAGCGGGCAGAATGGTCCAGGTGGCTTGGTCAGGATGCACAGGTGGTCAGGTGGTAAGCGCGTGGTTTTCGGAGCATATTGCTTTAGTCCGCGGTCAGTGGTACCGGACTCCCGGTGATACGAACGAACGAACATGAACCACATGGCGCTGTACCACATGGAATGCCGTTGAGCGTCTGTCACGCAAAGAGCAGGCGATCTTTACGCAACGAACAAGAGACTTGTGATGACGGTCTTGGCGTCTTGCATGCGCATTTTGATTATTAACAAGAGCTGTGGTGGTGGCAAGAGCTGTAAGACGCCTGGGCCCTAGAGTGGTGGACTGGGACGCCAACTGTTACAGTGTGCGCTTGCTCTGCGCTAGTTGCCCATTTGCGTGCGTGTTGGCGTGCCCCTTGGCCAAGTGGCCCAGTGGTCGCAACACCCTTAACCCGTCCGGTTCCTCAGGAGGCACAATTATTGCGTGCCCCCTACATGATCATACAGGACTTAATTTTCAATGCAGCCATGGCCCCTGCCCACACTACAAAGCATGCCGTCTGCCGCCGCCACCAGATACCCGTTTCCGCCCTCTCATCACTGCACTGGGCTGTGCCAGGCTGTGCCTGCAAGCACAGACCCCAAAATGTGCCAGTACCGTTACCAACGCATCGAGATCTCAACTGCACCAGGTTCGTTGCCCGCTATCTACACCACCTTTTCGCCAAGCTGCCTGCCACGTGCTGCAGCAGCGCCCATGCCTCACACGCCTGCCCTCCCGGGCCACCAGAGCACAGAGCTCACACTTGAGCTCGGCTGACCACACTTCACACCACAATCTCCACAGCGAGATGTCCCTCGTCCCTGCGCCGAGTTGCCCACCACGCGGTGCAGCATCCCAAGGCGCCCTGCCCCTCACCCCAGCCGCCCCCTTACTCCTACTTACACACCTCACACCGTGTCCGGTAGCCAAAGCTGCCCCTCATCATTGCGCGTAACTACCCGCCACGCGCTGCAGCGGCATCTAGACCTGCTCCCTGCTCAGCCACCCCCACACCCCACCTTGCACAACGTGATCATGAGCTTCACCTTCCCCTCGTCATTGTTGGGCCACCGGAAGTCGCCAAAAAACTGCAACGCAACCCATATGCTCCACACACTCCTGGCGCACAGCGCCCCTCGTTACTGCGCCGAGTTGCCCGCCACACGCTGAATCAGCATCTTGACCTGCTCCCGGCTCAGCTCCCGCGTGGTGAGCACAAGCTCGGTGGCGGCAACGCCGTGACGCGCCACGCACACCAACGAGGACGGCGCGGCGGCGGTGGGGTCCAGGGGAGACTCGTCCTCGTCCACGCTGCTGAGGGCGGTGCGCGTGAGGTACACCTCCAGCTCCTGCGCCACGTGCTTGGTGTCCTGTGGCCCAACATATTAATGAAAATAAGGTTATATTACAGGATAATCGAGGACGCAGCGTTGCGGGCGCGGATTAGGAATACCTCCAGCTCCTGGGCCACGTGCTTGGTGTCCTGGGGCCCAGGGAATTAACGATATTAAAATGATAAATAAAGATAATAATCAAGGACGCGTTGTTGCGCGTGAGGTACACCTCCAGCTCCTGCGCCACGTGCTTGGTGTCCTGCGGGGGAAACGTGCGCAGTGTACAGGATACAGCTTCAGGCACGATTGTGTGTACTCCTATGTATGTGGTGTTGTGGGCGGACTACGGAAGTACGGAGGTACACTACGGAAGTACGGAAGTATCGTACTTCAGCTCCTGGGCCAAGTGCTCCGGGTCATTCGTGGGGCACGCAGCGGCGCCCTATGTCACGCGTCAATTGCCCTATGTCACGCGTCAATTGCCCTATGTCACGCGTCAATTGCCTTTTGTCACGCGTCAATTGCTTGCTTCACAGGCCCCAGGCACACCTGCAGGGAACCGACGCGTGTCTACGGTTCTAAGCGCCCGACCACCACCTACCCATACTAGGAGGCCCGCGCCACATGCCATTTCGTCGTGTCGTGCTGCTCCCGGCCCACCGTGTTACGGAAACCTTCTCACAACCCCAGCTCCGGTACGTCACCCCGCACGGCGTGGCCCCACGTGACTCGTGCCGTCTTGACAATGCACGCCGCCCGATACCTGCACCACCTACACCGCCATCCCACACACCGTACGCCACCCGCATCCACGGCACCTTCTGCTCACCCCCACCCCGCCACAAGCCCACCCCAATCGGTGTCCCACCTCGACCAGTACCCACCCTGGGCCCTCCCCCTGATCAGTCCCCACCTGTGCCACGCGCTTGACCTTGACCGACTCCACGCCCACAGAGCGGCTGAGACCCTCGATGAATTTCTGCCGTTGCATGGGTACGGATCGGGAAGGGTATCCAGTCAGCGTCAGCGGCAGCACCACAAGCCCCACCAACAGATGTTCGCTAGCTGGGTTGCACAGCACGGTTGCACCGTCACCGTTTCATGCGGCAGGAAGGGAGCGGGACTAGCAAGGCTCTTTTGGCACGATGAACGACGAGCTATTACAATCGTTTGAGTATGGAGCTAACTCTCCATGGAGGCGTATGGGCTAACGGCCGAGACAACGGTACAAACTGCCCGAGGCCGATGACATGGGAACTTGTGTGCGAACCACCACCGGCGAAAGCACCCGCTTTCAGATACGTTGGTGACGCCCCCACCTGCACGACCGGGTCCTCCACGCTGTCGGCCGTCTCCCAGGCCAGCCCGTCCAGCGACACTCTCAGGGGGTCGGCCGTCAGCTGCTTCATGGACAGGCCCAGCCGGCAGTTGGCGGCGTCAACCGACAGCACCTTGGCGCGGACCTCCTGGCCTGCGGGGGGTTAAGCAGGGGGGGACGTGGGTTAGGGGGCATGCATACGAGTGATGTCCTAGGCAGCTGCTTTGCCAGCCGTAATGGGGCTGCCCACCCGTTCGCAGCTCCCGCCACCCACCCACACGGCCTCCAACGTGCTCTTTCAACCGAACGTGTCCTGCCAGCAAACCCGTAGCTTGCAGCTCCGCATTCAATCGCGCACATCGCGAGCGAGCTCCCATGGTATGTTGCTACTTGTCGATGTCCTAACCTGTTACCCATCCGGGTAGGAGCCCACCGCAGCCCCCTCAACCACCCGTCCACTCACCCACTCGCAGCACCTGGTCCACGGTCAGGATGCGGTCCCACGTCACCTCGCTCTTGTGCACCAGCCCAAACACCTCGGGCACGCCCTTGACCTGAGGCGGGAGATGCACCGGCAGCAGACAATTAAAGGCATGGTAGTGTGGCGCGCTTTGTGGTGCAGGCGCGCACGTGCGTGCGTGCAGCAAGCGGGACACCTCAGTGTGCACTTGGCCTCTGCGAGGCGATGCATGCGGCAACGAACACGGCGGGGGGGAAAGGCAATAACACTCAAACTGACCAGACCACCCGCCCCACGAGGAGTATGGTCCTAGCCGACTGCGCAAGGGTGTAGCAGCGGCGAGCTGCCCTTTGTCTCATTACAGCCAACACGGGTCCGCCTTCGGACCAAGCGCATCGTGGGACCCCGCCCCAACCCGCAGCGTCACGTGCGGCAGTCAGCTGCCCGGGGCCCGACTGAACAGCGCCCTGCGGATAGCCGCTGAACGTGGCCTCGCCACGCCTCCCGTCACCAGCTGCCGCAGCCCCATGGCTAGTACCCCAACACCCCATGGCGGGGCACGGTTAGCTGGAGAATAGAAGGGAGGGTGAACGAACCTCCACACCTTCGTTACCCCAGCTCGTTGTCATGTTCCTTCATTAGCCACGCTGCGACGTGCACGGGGGCGCGCTGATCCAGCCAGTACCCACTGCCCAATGTCCACCTTCGCTCCCGTGCAGCCCCCTCCCCTCGACCCACAAGCCACGCTCCGAACTGTAGGGAGGCGCCCTTGTCCAGTCCCTGCCCACTGGCCAGTGTCCCTACTGCCCACCTCCTCTCCCGTACAGCCCCTCCCCTCCCTTCGACCCACATGCCACGCGCCCGTCCTGAGCATCTTGCTTCAGGGGTACATCAGCCCTCTGCTGCACGACCCCACCATGTCATATGAGGCCCCCACAAGCGCCCACGAACGCACGAACGCCCCGTAGTCCTCCCGTAGCAGCATAGTCCCGTACCCATCACACGGCACCCCCCCTTCCTTATACATGAGCTGCATGTACACACCCATGCCGGCTGTTCTGACCTAGGCTACGCCCACCTGCACAAACGCCCCGTAGTCCTCCATACCGGTCACCACGCCCTCCATTCCGACGCATTCCATTGTTGAGAGCACGTCTGTCACGTTTGCGGTATGCCCCTTGTGTTTGGGGACGCACCTGCACGAACGCCCCGTAGTCCTCCACGCCCGTCACCACGCCCTCCACCTCGTCCCCGGGCTTGAGCTGCGACAGGGCGGTGGCAGCGGCCACCAGCCGCTCCGACAGGATCAGCTCGCGGCGGGCAACGTCCACCTGCGTTGGATGGAGGGCGGGGGTCAGGCCATTGGCGGTGGAACACGAAGGTCGGCTACCAATCCAGCGGGGTTTGGGGCGGGCTGGAGCCATATGTACCCACCGCCGTACTGGGGCACAAGGGCATGTCCCCAAGCATATGCTGGGTCGCACTATAAGCGCCGGACGGCCCGTGCACGTGACTCCCGACACGACCGACACGTGGCTCACCGACACGACGCGCGCCTTGATGACCTGGCCGTTGAGGGAGCTGAGGTCGCCGTTGGCGCAGGCCTTGAGGCGGGCGGGGTCCACCTTGTTGTAGGGGATGAAGCCTGGGGGTTGCACGAGACAAACAGTTTACAACAGTACCGCGATGCGTCATTGTATGCTGCTTGATGCGCCTGAAAGGACCGCAAGCGTGCCAAGCAGCCGGAGTTCATGGTTGGTCGTGCCGGTTAACGTTGGAAGGTGGGGCGCAGACGAAATTCCCATGAACCAATCCACGCCAACGCTCTGGTGTAAGCTGCGCCCACATGTTGTACTAGCATGTGACTGTACACTCTATACGCCTGAATGGCCATGGTCCCGATTACTTGCAACGTGTATAACCCTTTGTGCGGGGGCACAGCCTGCGTCTTCAGCCCGCCCCCGCCAGGGTCTAGACACTACCCCGTACTAGGACCCCTGTTGCCGGTTCCACCCCCTCAATAATACGCCCCACCACTGCTCCTCCATCTCACCCCTCAAAGGTCCGTATTGGACCATGACGCCTCCCTCATTCTGAGAGGCCACCTTGACCTCCACCGTGTCACCCCGCGCCATGGCATCGGCAGCCTTCCTGTACGCCTCCTGGATCGCGGCCGCGTTGGCCGGAGGCGCAGGCGCCTGCGCCTGAGCCTGCTTCTCTGCGCTAGCGGGCTTGGGGCGGCTCAGCGACGGCAGGGGCGCATCGGTGGCTGTCTTGCTGCCAGACTTGGCCTGCGCGATGGAGTCAGAACCCAAGTCAGCTGCGCACTGCCAGGATGTTGCAGTGCGCTGTTCACTGCACAATATATTTGTCTTGGCATCAATTGCATCATGGTGTCGCGCAAAGAACCCTTGCCAGCTTGCATTGCCCATGTCCTCCGACGCTCACCGCGCAGACGACGCGAGGAGCAGGACCGCGAGAGACAAAGAACCTTCCATGGGCAACCTACAAAGCGCGGCGCAAGGGAATGGTTTTCTTGGCTGTAGTTCCTGGGGGATAGAGACCGCGACGTCGTGTGGCTGTGGCCGGCTCACCCGACCGCCCGAGGCGCGGCCGCTGCAGCAAGGAGCGTTCACCGCTGACAGGACACTCATGTTTCTGTAAAGCACGTTAACAAAAGAGACTCGTCAGTAACAAAAGTACCTGGTTGCTTTGGAGAAGGGCGGTTTCGGGGCATGGAGCTGCAGAGTGCTAAGTGATGCGCACCCACTGGCAGGCAACCAATAAACGCAGAGTAGGGTGCCAGAAATTCAAGGTGTCAAGGATGTTGGACATCTGTGAACGGACCAAGAGCGTGGAGCTGCGAAGCAGAGAGCAATTGGTGCGACTGAGCAGGGGAGCTCCCCTGGCGCTGAGCTCACCATGCCTAACCCGCTGCCCAGACCGCCAGACCCCACACCCAGGCCCAGCCTTGTCCACGACTCACGTATGATAGCGACACAAGTATGTAGGGTTTTACAGTTTTTGTCTCCTTCTTGCTGTCCCACTCAGGAAACAGAGCTGGTCCCAGCCAGTAGCGACAGGGGGTTTCCCACCCCCCTCTCTGAGCACTCTCTGAGGTTCACCACGTCAGTGATCCAGCGCATTGGCGCCAGAAGGGGCACGTAAGCCCAATTGTGGGTATGGGTAGGCCTTGGGTTGCTTTGTCCACCCTGTTCCACGGTACAGTAACTGCCACCCATGGACGGCCCGCTGCCAAACATACACACGAAAGATTCAGGTAAGCCCCTCCAAGCGTGGACGCTTGCTGTGACAAAGTGTTGGCCTTCGGTATTATGCAGGATGTGTCGATACAAGTATCAGCAACAAGATGGGTGACGGAGCTCCCCTGCTTCGTACGGCCCCACCTTCCACGTTCTAACGTTAGGTGGGACCGGACAGCGGCCATGCTGTGCTTGCGACCTGACAATGACTATACCCTGCATTACCATAGCACTTTAACGTCTTGGCGTGCGGCGTGACGAACTTTGCGCATAGGGCTCCTGAACAGGCCTGTTCGTGTGAGGGTTGCCAAAACGAAATGGAAAAAGTGGAAGGAGATATTAGCAGTGAATGTAAGAAACTGGAGAGCGTTCTGGACGCACGCAGACATGCCTTCGTCATTCCCCCGGAGCAGCGCCCCTACGCTTGGGACACATGCATTGTCGATGACCTCTTCAACGACATCAAGCGCGCGAAGGATCGCGGTGACGCATACTACCTGCTGGGTTCCATTGTCGTGCATACCAGCGGCGGCACGACAAATGAGGTCATCGACGGCCAGCAGCGCCTGACCACGCTGCTCATGATGTACGCGGTGCTCCACAACCGCCTGCGCAATATGCACAAGGCGCTGGGCAGTGACGAGGACAAACACGACCGTGACGTGCTGCTGGCGCGGGTTAGGAGCAGGTGCGTGGTGGGTTGGTGGTGGTGGTGGTGGGGGTGGTGGTGGTGGTGGTGGTGGTGGTGGTGCGTGGTGGGTTGCTTGGTTCGCTCCGATGTACCGCGCGCTCCCGTAATGACAGCCGTGTGTGCACACAGTTGTCTAGCTATACTTTGTTCGGGTCTGCCCCATCGGCTTGTGCCCTCAGCAGCACAAGTGCAAGCAGGGCTGAGGCGGCGGCGGAGTTGCTGGGGCAAAACCAGCAGGGATGCAGGGAGCAGTAGAATGTGGGATCACGGAACTCTTATCTACCGCCGCCCCTGCATTATAAAGGATACGGGCTCACCGCACTCATCCAGCTCCCCTGTTGTGGTGGATACTTTGTAGGCTTAGGAAGACAGCCACGCATGTGACAGCCACCTCTGGCGGCTGAATGTGCTTCTTCCGGGCTTTCACCCCAACATGCCAACCGTTTCGACTACAAGATATGAGCATCCTGCTGTCGTGGCAGTCCCTAGACGCTCCTTTGCGGGGTTCGACACGCGTTGCTTCCCCGTTTGCAACTGCTCGTTCCATGTTACCCGCTCCACCCTTACTTGTTCCAGGGTTAGGCGTGAGCAGCACGGGGTCGTCACGCAAATTCTGAAGAACAACACCGAGAGGGACGAGAAGAACATCGACATGCTGGTCGAGTCGTTTGCGAACCCAAAAGGCCTGAGAGCACTCCTTGCAAAAGACAAGCAGCAGCCGGTTGTGCGCAACATAAAGTGAGTAAGGCAGGGTTGTGGGGGCCACACAGCCCTCAGGCACGCACGACCAAACTAATGCCGTACATGCAGCAGAAGCATAGCATGCAGCTTAAAAGGTCACCAATGCACCTGTTGCTGAATCGGCACACTCGGTGCGCACACATGCCGTCTTATTAACTGCATCGCTTCTTGTTCGCCCATGGTGTGTCAGGGCCTGCGACGAGTGGCTGGAGACCATCTACCTGGCGAGCGTGAGCGCCGACGACAGCGGCAGCATGTGGACAGAGCTAGATGGGCTGCTGACCTACCTGGACGAGCACGTGCGCCTCACCGTGACCACCTGCTCCGGCAGCCGGCGGCTGGCGTTCAAGACCTTCATCACCTGCAACAGCACCGGCAAGCCGCTGACGCAGGTTGACCTGCTCAAGGCGCTGCTGGTGCAGAACCTGCCGTGCACCAACCAGCGCGAAGGCCCTGCCCGGAAGTGGGAGCTGCTCAGCACTGAACTGGATGCCCTGGAGCGAAGACTGAAGCACGAGTACGCTGACCTCTGGCACACAGTAGTGGCGGCCGAGGGTAAGCAGCTCCTGTCCGCCTGCCATCCCATAAGCCCTCCTACTGCATGCATGTTGTTACCACCATTATGCTGCTATAATCATAAACTGCCCCCACGTTGGGTTAGGGGTGAAGTGCGTGAAAGGGATACCTCGCTCGTGTGGCCTTTGCAGGCTTCACGTGCCGTCACCTGGGCGCCGGCTCACGCAGCGGCAACAAGAAGCCGGCGGCAGAGATGGTGGGAGACGCAGCCGCCAACGGTGGCCGCGCTGGCGGTGGAGGCCCCCCCAGCCTGATGGCGGAGCTGCTGGAGCACGTCCGCACCGTGCACGACCCGGCACTCCTGACTGACGAGGACCAGGTGGGCGCGCTGCTGGAGAGAATTGCTGCATGCTGCTGTGGACATATCGTTAGTTGTTCATTTCCTGCATGCATATCTTGTGCCAGCTACCCGTTTAGTTTGGCCCCCAAATCGTGTGCGCGCCTTGCCGTAACCGCAGCATGCGTGGTTCAGGGTGCACATGACCATATGGGCATTCAGCTCCGCTATCATTCTGCGAGTAGGCGAGATCATTTGGTTACAGATGCCAACCTGGGATGCGACGGGTTAAAGTGTATGCGACCCCATACCACACGCAAAGCTTAGCATACTCTCACCGTAGGCATCTGTAAAGGTTCTTGCTTTTCCCGCCTACTGTTGACAGGTGCGCTACTTCACGGAGATCTTCAGCAACGAGGGCCGTCCGGGTGCCAGCAGCACGTCCGGCGGCGGGGATGCCAGGGGCATACAGCACGACCCAACCGTCTTCGTTGACAGCTGGCTTGAGCCGTACGGCAATGCGCTCAAAGGGTTGCTGCAACCGTGGGAGCACCTGTTCATCCTCAAGAAGGCTGGCCACAAGAAGGCTGGCGACATGAGCTCCGTCATCAAGCTCGTGCAGAAGGCACGCAACGCCGTGCTGGAGCTGCTGCACGTGCCGCACGACGAGTGGCGCACCGTGGTGCTGGCCGCGATCAACCTGGTGAGGCAACACGTCATTGTTGATGGTGTCGTATGCGTGCGTCAGGGCGCTGTCGTAATTGCTGTATGTCTGTCGGGTGTTTTGGGGCAGGCTCCACATGTGACATGATGGTATTTATGCTATTTGACGGTCCGCTCACACTACTACAGGTCACGTGGGGCCTGAACGCCGTTGAGGATCGGACTCGGGACACGCCGCCCCTGGAAAGGCTGCTCCAGGCCTTCCTTGACTTCGTGTGCGAGCTGCAGGTGAGGCATCCTCTGCTGTCGCTGTACCGCGTGCGGAATGCGTTGACACGCACGTCTAGACACTGACACTAGCTAGTGACGCTTAGTTATCGAGCACATTGTTCCCCTAAACAAACCCGACTGCTAGGTGCGCTGCGCATGCCTGTCGTTGGGGTGTACCCGTGGGGTGTAGCACTTGGTGGTAGCACTCGGTGGCAACAATTTAGTGTGCGTTTTCGACCTCAAGGTGGTGTACTGGGGTGCTAGACATGTATGCTGTTGCGTTCTTTTGTCCGACCAGCATGTGCGGTTCGCTTCCTGCCCAGGTGTAGTGTAGTGATGCAGGGTGTAGCGTGACATTAGCATTATGCAGGCTACTGTCGAGTTAGGTCCTCTATATGCAGGGCCTTGCGGTCTACCTGAGCCTCGCTGCAAAGCGTGGCGGCTGGCTGAAGTTCAACCACGAGGGGCGCTGCAAGGTGTACGGCGGCATCCTGGCAGTGCTGCTGTCCTCCAAGGACACGAAGATGCAGGACAAGCTGCGGGCCAACGACCTGGAGGAGCTGACGGTGGACCAGGAGGCGCAGCTGCAGGCGCAGCTCAAAGCGGCTCGGCGTGCCGTTTGGGCCTCGTCGGAGGGCGACCTGGAGAGGACGCCCCCAACCCGCAGCAAGGCAAAGGAGCTCCTGGACGAGTACGTACCCTTGCTTGGGCCTACCTCTTCCCTGTCAATTGTACCGCGTGTCCGGCTTCTAGGCTTGCAGGGGTATACCTACCTTCTATGCCCCACAGACCAAACTGTGGACACCGTATTTACGTATGTACCTCCAACTCACACGGCGCAGGCTGCTGACCGCGCGGGACGTCCACAGAGGCAGCCGGCCGTACCAGCTGCCGCGCGCGCTGCTGCTGATGGCGGAGGACTTTGGAAGGCATGCCGTGCAGCCGGCAGGAGACCTGCAGATAGACCACATCCTGCCACGGGATCCCTGCAGTGCATGGTACGCAGGCCTCTGAAGTCTGCTGTACGTCGCACGTGCCTGAACTAAAGGCATACAATGCTAATCCTAGCATGAGCACATTATCTGCGTTAAGTTGGTTGCAAAGCAAAAACCCGTCCGTGGCGTAGGGAACAAAGTTGCCATTCGCACACCTGCCTTCGCGGTGGCGCCCGCCTGACCACCTGTAGGACGGACGGTGAAAACGCCCCCTTTGCCGAGGTGTGCGCCGCGCGGCTCGCGCACAAGAAGGCCACCGATGCTGGAGAGGCGCCGAAGCAACCAAAGGCGTTTCCGGAGGGCTACGGCCTCAACCGCCTTGGCAACCTTGGCCTTATCTTTGCCACGGACAACGCGCGCGCGGGTAACAAGGTAAGGCAGGCACTAGAACACGTGATGGCTTATGTGCATGGAAGTATGGGTCGTTGGGTAGCTGTACCACACAAAACCCGTGCGCTGGCTCCTTCTGGTTGTCGCCCATTCTTCCGCACATGGCTTACAACCAAGCGTGCTTGTGTAGGGAGGCATGCAATGCACACATTGGCTGCAAACTGCATCGCCTTGTCCTAAGTGCGAAAGACCTAGACCAAGACCAGGGACACGGTGCGATGATAGTGCATTACCCCAGCTGAGTACAGGCTATCTTTTGCCCGTTAACCAGGCTGTCTTAGTACCCACGCCTCTGACATTGTGTCGCAGGTCTGGGAGGTCAAGCGGAAGCAACTCTTCGACAAAGCCCAGGATGAAGGTGACTATCACCTGTACGTGACGACACAGTGGCTGGCCGACGTGGAGGTGTGGAACGCCAAGGCCATAGCAACACGCAACGCGTGGCTGGTCAAGCGGCTGCTGAACAAGTGGTTTCCACTGGTGGATGCCATCCGTTTCCTCAAAAAAGCCCCCAAGCAGGCCGCCGCTGGCAACGGAGGTGGCGGCGGGGGCGCAGGGCAGGCCGCCGCTGGCAA
>VFQN01001442.1_pt1 | contig 39858 bp, 36 predicted proteins | sample 3512371 | NCBI WGS metagenome assembly VFQN01 (sample SAMN10412370, study PRJNA504923) | tailings metagenome | isolation source: Replicate 2 from Balatoc abandoned mine | place: Philippines: Itogon, Benguet | collected 2017-08-28
CAACGCAAGGGGCAGCCAACCATTCTGCATGTCGATCGCTCCGGCGCGGAAGCACGTCGCGCTGCGTCGATTGGCACGGTGAATCGACACCCCGGCCGTCAGCGCGGACTCGATCGCGACGAATATCCGCCCGCCTTCACGCGTGAAGGCGGCTCAGGCTCCAGCGTGAAATTCGTGGGTGCCCACGACAACCGGGGTGCTGGCGCCAGCCTGCGGGCCCAGACGCGGGCTCTGCCGGATGGCACAAAAATCCGGATATCAGTGATTGATTGACGGAGCCGACCGGTCAGCCGATCGCAATCATGTCGAAATCCGCCTTGGGCGCCGAGCAGTGCAGGCAGGTCCAGTCCGCGGGCACGTCTTCCCAGCGTGTGCCGGGCGCGATGCCCTCGTCGGGCAGACCCGCAGCCTCGTCGTAGACGAAGCCGCAGAGGATGCATTGCCACTTCTTCATTGACGGTCGGTCCCGCCCGGTCAGGACTGTTCGTTGACCATCGGCTTGCCGGCCGCGTAGAGCTTCAGGTTTTCCGTGAATATCGCGGCGGCGCGGGTGTCATTGCCGGCCGAGGCCGAGGCGTTGTGCGGCGAGACGATGACGTTGGGAATGTCCCACAGCGGCGAATCGGCAAGCAGCGGCTCCTTCTCGAACACGTCGAGGTAGGCGCCGGCGATCTGCTTCGACTGCAGCGCCGCGATCAGCGCCTTTTCGTCGGCGCAACCGCCGCGGGCGACGTTGATCAGGTGGGCATGTTTCGGCATCAGCGCCAGCGTCTTCGCGTTGACCAGCTGGTGGGTCTCTTTCGTGTAGGGGCAGGCCAGTACCAGCCAGTCGCATTTCGGCAGCAGGTCCGGCAGCTTGTCCAGCGTATGCATTTCATCAACCGGGTCGCCGTCGCGTTTCGGGCTGCGCCGCAGGCCGATCACCTTCATCTCCAGCGCCTGGCACATTTTCGCCACCGTCGCGCCGATGGTGCCGAGCCCGACGACGATCACCGTCTGCCCGCGCAGGTCGCGCGGCACGCCGGCACCGCGCACGGGATCCCATTTGCGCTCGCGCTGGGCCGCGATCCAGCGCGGGAAGCCGCGGGCCAGCATCAGCAGGCCGCAGACCGCCGTCTGCCCGACCGGCTCGCCGTTGCTGCCGGCGGAAGTCGTCAGCCGCACCTTGCGTTCGTGCAGCGCCGGCAGGAAGGGATGCTGGTCAATGCCGGTGCTGGTGAAATGCACCCATTTCAGCCCGGGCGCGTTTTTCACGGTGTCGCCGAAACACTGGTAATGGTCCGAAAAACGGATGTCGCGCGTCAGGTAGGCGGCCTCGATTTTCGCCAGCGTCTCCGCCGGCAGGCGCTGTGCCGCATCATCGGGCAGATGGATGATCTGCGGCGTGACGCCGGCCGCTTTGGCCGCGGCCTGCAACTGTTCGCCGAACTGCGCCACAAACCCTTTGGACAGCAAGATACCGGTCATTGCCTGGTGCTCCCTGCGGAAATGCTGTTCAAGAATTCCGTCGTCACTTGTCACGCTTGAACAGCGCGTCGAGTTTCTGCTCGTACGAGTGGTAGTCAAGGTAATCGTAGAGATCGTCGCGCGACTGCATCAGGTCGACCACATTCTTCTGGTGGCCTTCCTTGCGGATGCTCTGGTAAACCTTCAGCGCCGCGGCATTGGCCGCGCGCCAGGCCGACAGCGGATAAAGCGCCATCGCGACATTGGCGCTGGCCAGTTCCTGGACGGTGAACAGCGGCGTCTTGCCGAACTCGGTGATGTTGGCGAGGATCGGCACCTTCACCGCGTCGGCGAACTTCTTGTATTCCGACAGTTCGGTGATCGCCTCCGGAAATATCATGTCGGCGCCGGCTTCGACGCAGGCCACCGCGCGTTCGACCGCGGCATCCAGCCCTTCCACCGCCAGCGAATCGGTGCGGGCGATGATGACGAAATTGGCGTCGGTCTTGGCGTCGGCGGAGGCTTTGATGCGGTCGACCATTTCCTCCTTGCTGACGATTTCCTTGTTCGGACGGTGGCCGCAGCGCTTCTGCATGACCTGGTCCTCGATGTGCATCGCCGCGGCGCCGAACTTGATCAGCGACTTCACCGTGCGCGCGATGTTGAAGGCGCCGCCGAAACCGGTGTCGACGTCGACCAGCAGCGGCAGGTCGCAGACATCGGTGATGCGGCGCACATCGGTCAGCACGTCATCCAGCGTGCTGATCGCGAGGTCGGGCAGGCCCAGCGAGCCTGCGGCGACGCCGCCACCCGAGAGGTAGACCGCCTTGAAGCCGCTGCGCTGCGCGAGCCGCGCATGGTAGGCGTTGATGGCGCCGACGATCTGCAGCGGCTTTTCGGCGGCAACCGCGGCGCGGAATTTCGCGCCCGGGGTCAGGGAAACGGTCATGGCAGGGCTCCTGTCGGAAAGGCGGCGGCAGCGCGGGCGTTGCCGGCATGCGAACGCCCGGACACTCGGCCGGCTGCCGGGGCGGCCGTCCGGAATCTGGACGAATCGGGTTTTTGGGTCAAAAATGGCTGACAAAAAAGATACCACAGGGGCAGCTATTCCGCCAGAGCGGGCACGGTGGCATAATCCCGGCTCCCCAGTCTCACGATTCGGACTAAGCTTATGGCACCCGCGAAAAACCCCGCCGACGACAACCAGGGCCGGCTGACCGGCACACAGAGCATCGAACGCGCGCTGTTGCTGCTTCGGGAAATCGCCGCACACAACCGTTCCGGCTCCCGCCTGCTCGATCTCGCCACGCGCACCAGCCTGCAGCGCCCGACGGTGCACCGCATGCTGAAATGCCTCGCGCATGAAGGCATGGTGCAGCAGGACTCCGAAACCCACCGCTATTTCCTCGGCCCGATGGCCTTCGAGCTCGGGCTGACCGCGGCACCGCGCTTCAACCTGCGCGAGATCTGCCATCCGGCGATGTCGCGCATCGCCGAAGCCACCGGCGACACGGTGTTCCTGACCCAGAGGAGCGGCCTCGATGCGGTGTGCATCGACCGCCGCGAAGGCACCTTCCCGATCAAGACCTTCACGCTGGAAGTGGGCATGCGCCGGCCGCTGGGTGTGGGCACCGGCAGCCTGGCCATACTTGCTGCGCTGCCCGAGGAGGAATTCCGCGGCATCATCGCCAGCAACGAACCGCGGCTGCCGGAGCACGGCCTCAACGGCCCGTCACTGCTGTCGCAGGCACGCAAGGCGCAGAAACTCGGCTACGCGGTGCGCGAGACCCCGACCCTCGCTGGCGTGCGCTCCCTCGGCCACGTGCTGCGCAACCAGAGCGGCGTTCCCTTCGCCTCGCTGTCGATTTCAGCCATTTCCAGCCGCATGTCCGACCGCCGCGTGCAGGAACTGGCGACGCTGCTGCGCAACGAGGCGCGGCTGATCGAACGCCAGATCGCCAACGGCATGGAGATCCGCTGACACGGGTTTTGCCTGAAGGCACAATGCCGGCAAGCCGGAATACAACGGCAACAACGAGGAGAATTTCATGATCCACGCATCCCGCCTGATCGCCGCACTGCTGCTTGCCGCCACAGCCGGAACAGCCCTGGCCCAGGCTTGGCCCGCCAAGCCGGTCCGTTTCGTCGTGCCCTATCCGCCCGGCGGCAGCAACGACGTGCTGACGCGCATCACCGCGCAGGCGATGGCGCCCGGCCTCGGCCAGCAGATCCTCATCGACAACCGCGGCGGCGCCGGCGGCATGATCGGCGCCGACCATGTCGCCAAGTCGGCGCCTGACGGCTACTCGATCGTCAATGTCCAGGCCTCGTTCACCGCCAATGCCGCGCTGCGGCCGAAAATGGCCTACGACCCGATGGCCGATTTCGCCTACATCGGCATGATGGCGCGCGGTCCGCTGCTCGCCGTGGTGCATCCTTCGCTGCCGGTGAAAAACATCCGCGAACTGGTCGCGCTGGCCAAGGCCAAGCCGGGCCAGATCAACTACGGCTCGACCGGCACCGGCGGCCACAACCACATGGCCACGGAGCTGTTCAAGCGCATGGCCGGCATCAACATCGTGCATGTGCCGTACAAGGGCGTCGCGCCGGCGCTGACCGACCTGATGGGCGGGCACACGCAGCTGGTGATGACCAGCCTGCCTTCCGCGATGGGACAGGTGCAGGCCGGCCGCCTGAAGGCGCTGGCCGTCGGCAGCGAAAAACGCTCCTCGTTCATGCCGGAAATGCCGACCATCGCCGAATCCGGCGTGCCCGGCTACATGGCCGAATTCTGGTGGGGCCTCGCCGCACCGGCCAAAACACCGGCACCGATCCTCGACCGGCTCGCCGCGGAGCTGACCAAGGCACTGCAATCGCCGGACCTGAAGCAGAAGTTCGCCGGCGAAGGCTCGGAACCGAGCGTGATGTCGCGCGAACAGTTCACGAAATTCGTCGGCAACGAGATCACCCGCTGGCGCAAGGTCGCGCAGGAGACCGGCATCAAGCCCGAGTGATGGCGGCACTGCCCCGGAAAAGCTACGACCCGGGTGCGCGCGGCACGCTCGCCGGCCTGCGCGTGCTCGACCTGTCGCGGCTGGTCGCCGGCAACACGCTGACCCAGTTCCTCGCCGACTTCGGCGCCGAGGTGATCAAGGTCGAGCCGCCGGCGGGAGACACGCTGCGCGCCTGGAAAACGAAGAACGTCCAGACCAACTGGAAACTCTACGCCCGCAGCAAGAAAAGCCTGGGGCTCGAGCTGCGCAAACCGGAAGCGCGCGAACTGCTGAAGAAACTCGTCCCCTCGGCGCAGATGTTCATCGAGAGCTTCCGCCCCGGCACGCTGGAAAAGATGGGCCTCGGGCCCGACGAACTGCTGAAACTCAACCCGAAGCTGGTGATCGTGCGCATCTCGGGCTGGGGCCAGGACGGTCCCTACAGCCGGCGCCCGGGCTTCGGCACGCTGGTCGAGGGCATGTCGGGTTTCGCCTCCTTCAACGGTTTCGCCGACCGCGAACCGGTGCTGCCGCCGATGTACCTTGCCGACACCGTCGCCGGACTCTACGGCGCGGCGGCTGCGATGACCGCGCTGCGGGAAGTCGAAACCAACGGCGGCAGAGGCCAGGTCATCGACCTGCCGCTGCTCGATCCGCTGTTCGCGGTGTTGGGGCCGCAGGCCGCCAACTACCGGCTGACCGGCAAGGTCAAGCCGCGCACCGGCAGCCGTTCGACCAACGCCGGGCCGCGTAACGCCTACCGCTGCAGCGACGGGCTCTATGTCTGCCTGTCCTCGTCGACGCAGAAAATGGCCGAACGCCTGTTCCGTTCGATCGGCCGCGCCGAGTTCATCACCGATCCGCGTTACGCGACCAACGAGGAGCGGGTGAAACACGCCGAGGAACTCGACGCGGTGATCGGCGCCTTCGTCGCCCAGCGCACCCAGGCCGAAAACGTCGCCTTCTTCGAAGAAGCCGAGGTCACCATAGGCCCGATCTACGACATCCGGCAGATTTTCGGGGACCCTCATTTCGCGGCCCGTGAAATCCTCGCCGACTATCCGGACGAGGACATGGGCGACTTCCCGATGCACCATGTCGTGCCGCGGCTGTCGGGCACGCCGGCGGCAATCCGCACTCCGGCGCCGAAACTCGGCGAACACAACGAGTCCCTGCTGGCCGAAGCCGGTGTCGATGCGGCGGCCTACCGCCAGCTGCTCGAAGCCGGCATCGCCTGCGCGGGGGATGCCGCGCCTGCCGGCGAAGAATGAAACCGCGGCGCAGCCGCCTCCGCAACCACCGCAAAGGATCCTGCCATGTATCGTGAACTTCCCGTCTGGCGCTCGCTGATGTACGTCCCGGTCAACGTCGAGAAATACGTCGACAAGGCGCACACCCGCGGCGCCGACGTGATCCAGCTTGATCTCGAGGACAGCGTGCCGGCGGCGGAAAAGGCCAATGCACGCAAGCTGGTCGAGAAAAACGCTGCGCGCGTGCGCCGCGGCGGCGCCGACGTGGTGGTGCGCATCAACCAGCCGCTGTCGCTGGCGGTGCGCGACATCGAACATTCGGTGTGCCCGGATGTCGACGGCATCGCGGTGACCAAGGCCACCGGCGTGTCACACCTGCAACTGCTCGATGAGCTGGTCAGCGAGCTGGAACAGAAACGCGGCATGACTGTCGGCCACACCAGGTTCATCACGATGATCGAGACGCCGGAGGCCTTCTTCAAAATCCGCGACATCACCACCGCGACTTCGCGCATCATCGCCTGCAACATCGGCGGCGAAGACTACGCGCTGAACTGCGGCATGCAGCCGACGGGGGATGCGCTGTTCTACCCGAAACAGCACATGATTTTCGCCGCCAGCGCCGCCGGCATCATGCCGCTGGGCTTCGTCGACAGCGTCGCGACCTTCGGCGACTGGGACAATTTCCGCAAGATGGTGCGCCGCTCGCGCGATTTCGGCTTCATGGGCGCCGGCTGCATCCACCCGGGCCAGGTCACCATCGTCAACGAGGAATACAAACCCGCCGCCGCCGAGGTCGAATACGCGCGCAAGGTCATCGCGCTGGACAAGGAAGCCGCAGCCGCGGGCCGCGCGTCCTTCGCGCTCGATGGCAAGATGATCGACATTCCGATCATCGTGCGCGCCCAGCGCCTGCTGAAGCGTTACGAGGCCATCACCGCCCGCGAATCCCGGACCCTCGCCGCGATGAAGGGCTGAAGCCCGCAGGCGCCGGCGGGTGCCGGCGCCCTAATGGCGATTCTCTTTCCGGCCGCGGTCGGCTAGGATGGCGCAACGCGACGGCGATCCGTTGTCGCGCATTGGAGGAGTCATGAAAAATATCAATAAAATCAAATGGTTAGTAGCATCCATCGTGCTTGCTGCGGCAATGCCTGCAGCCGCGCAGAACACCGCGAAGTTTCCGACCAAGCCGGTGCGCATCATCGTTGCCTTCCCGCCCGGCAGTTCGACCGACATCGTCGCGCGGGTTGTCGGTGAACGCCTCAGCGAGATCTGGGGACAGAACGTGGTGATCGAAAACCGTCCCGGCGCCTCCGGCAACATCGGCACCCAGGTCGCGCTGCGCGCCAACCCCGACGGACACACGCTGTTCATGAACAGCTCGGCGATCGCGGTGAACGTCACGCTGTACTCCAAACCCGGCTATGCGATGAAGGACATCACCCCGATCCTGCAGGGGCCGACCACGCCCAATCTGATCACCGTGCATCCCTCGCTGCCGGCGAAAAACCTGCAGGAACTGCTCACACTGGCCAAGACGAAGCCGCTGTCCTACGGCTCCTCGGGCATCGGCACCACGCCCCACCTCGACATGGAGCTGCTGTTCAAGAGCCTGGCCAAGGTGGACATCACGCATGTGCCGTACAGCCCTGCCGCCGCGGCCAGCGCGGTGGTCGGCAACCAGGTGCCGGTGGGTTCCACCTCGATGCCGCCAGCAGTGCCCCATGTCAAGAGCGGGCGCCTGCGCGCGATCGCGGTGACCACGGCAAAACGTTCCGGCGTGCTGCCCGAGGTGCCGACCGTGGCCGAATCAGGATTTCCGGGATTCGACGACTACACCTGGTTCTCGGTGTTTGCGCCGGTCGGCATTCCGGCCGCTGTGGTCAACCAGGTCAACCGCGACTTCAGCGCGGCGCTGCAGTCGCCGCAGGCCAAGGAACGCCTCGCCGCGCTGTCGCTGGAATTCACGCCCAACACGCCGGCCGAGTTCGCGAAACGGCTGAAAGCCGAAGTCGACAAGTACGCACAGATCGTCAAGCAGTCCGGCGCCCGCGTCGACTGAGGACGCAATGCGCAACGTCAACGCCGACAGCATCACGCAGGCCGTCGTCCGCTCCTTCGACGGCGCCGCCGACCCGCGGCTGCGTGAAATCATCGAAAAACTGCTGCAGCATCTGCATGCATTCGCGCGCGAGGTCAAACTCACGCCGGAGGAATGGCAGCGCGGCATCGCCTTTCTCCATGCCGCCGGAAAAATCTCCACCGACGCACGCAACGAGTTCGTGCTGTTGTCGGATGTCATGGGCCTGTCGTCGCTGGTGGACCTGCTGGCCAGCGGTGCCGGTGCCACCGAGCGCAGCGCGCTGGGCCCCTTCCACGCCGAAGGTTCGCCGATGCTGGAGGTCGGCGGCGACCTGAAGCGCGGCAACGACGGCGAAGCGATGCTGGTGCGCGGCCGCGTCCTTGATCCGGACGGCCGGCCGGTGCCCCGGGCGCAGCTCGATTTCTGGCAGGCCGCGGTCAACGGCAAGTACTGGCAGCAGGACCCGGAACAGGATCCGCACAACCTGCGCTTCCGCATGGTCACCGGCGATGACGGCGCCTATGCCTTCACGACCGTGCGTCCGGCGCCCTACACCGTGCCCTACGACGGCCCCGTCGGCGACCTGCTGCGGGCCGGCGGGCGCCATGCCTGGCGGCCCGCGCATTTCCATTTCATCGTCAGTGCCGAAGGCTTCCGCGCGCTGACCACCGAAGTGTTTTTTGCCGACGACCGCTACATCGACGAAGATGCGGTGTTCGGCGTGCGCGAATCGCTGCTGGTCACGCCGCACATGAACAGCGATCCCGCACTGGCACAGCGTTACCGCCTGCCGCTGCCTTTTCACAGTGTGGAGTTCGACTTCCGCCTCGGCCGCTGAATCCCCGCGAAGCGCCATCCCTGACTTAAAATCGCGGATCTTCCTCCGCAACAAATCAAGGCAAGCCGCATGACCGCAGATCTCGACTCCCTGAAGCAATGGATCGGCCGCACCGAAACGGCCGTTGATTACGTGACCGTGCCGATGGTGGACCGGCTGTCGGCCACGCTGGACCGCGATGACGCCTTTCCGAAGCCCGGCGATCCGCTGCCCGTCGGCTGGCACTCCACGCTGTTCCCGCGCATCGTGCGCCATTCGCAGATCGGCCCCGACGGCCATCCGCAACGCGGCGACTTCCTGCCGCCGGTGCCGCTGCCGCGGCGCATGTTCGCCGGCAAACGCACGACTTTCATCGCGCCGCTGCGGGTCGGCGACGAAGTCAAACGCCTGTCGACGATCCAGAACGTGACCGTCAAGGATGGCCGCAGCGGCCGCATGGTGTTCGTCACCGTGAAAACCGACATCTCGAGCCCGCGCGGCCTGGCGATCAGCGAGGAGCAGGACATCGTCTACCGCGGCGAGCCCGACAAGAACGCGCCGCCGCCCCCGCCCCAGCCGGCGCCGGGCAAGGCAGTGTGGCAGCACGAAGTCACGCCGGACCCGGTGATGCTGTTCCGTTACTCGGCACTGACCTTCAACGGCCACCGCATCCACTATGACCATCCCTATGTCACGGGCGTCGAGGGTTATCCCAACCTGGTCATGAACGGCGGCCTGACCACGCTGCTGGTGTACGAACTGGCGCGCAGCCACGCCTCGACGCCGGTGAAGTTCATGTCCTCGCGCAACGTGCGCGCGCTGTTCGTCGGCCGCACCATCACGCTCTGCGGCGAACCCTCGGCCGACAACAAGACGGCGAAGCTGTGGGCCCAGGACGACACCGGCGCGCTGGCGCTCTCCGCCGAAGCGGAGTTCTCATGAAAGGCATCCGATAATGGCCGGCGGACCCCTCGAAGGCGTCACCATCATCGACCTGACCTCGGTCGTGGTCGGGCCGCTGGCGACGCAGATCCTCGCCGACCACGGCGCCGAAGTGATCAAGGTCGAAACCAGATCCGGCGACCTGATCCGCAACATGAACGGCAAGTCGGTGACGCCGGGCATGGGCGCGAAATTCCTGCACCTGAACCGCAACAAGCGCTCGATCGTGCTCGACCTCAAACACCCGGACGGCCACGCCGCGCTGATGAAACTGATCGCGAAGGCCGATGTCCTCGTCTGGAACGTCCGTCCGCCGGCGATGGCGCGGCTGAAGCTGTCGTACGATGACGTGCGCAAGGTCAATCCCGGCCTCATCTACTGCGGCATGTTCGGTTTCGGCCAGGACGGCCGTTACCGCGACAAGCCGGCCTACGACACCATCATCCAGGGCTCCTCCGGCATGGCGGCGCTGCACCACCGCGCCACCGGCGAGCCGCGCTTCGTGCCGATGGTGGTCGCCGACAAGACCGTGGGCCTGATCGCGGTGCAGATGATCACGATGGCGCTCTACCGCAAGGCGAAGACCGGCGAAGGCTGCTCGATCGAAATCCCGATGTTCGAGAACTTCGTCAAGTTCGTGCTCGAAGAACATATGTACCTGAAAACCTTCGACCCGCCGCTGGGCGAAACCGGCGACCCGCGCCTGCTCGATCCGCTGGGCAAACCGATTCCGACCAAGGACAGCTGGATCTGCATCTCCGCCAACACCAATGAACAGGCCTTCTCTTTTTTCAAGGCGATCGGCCGGCCCGAACTGAAGGACGATCCGCGCTTCTGCAGCGTGCAGGCGCGCTTCGCCAATGTGGCGGCTTACTTCGAAGTGCGCATGGCCGCGCTGCAAGGCAGAACCACCGCCGAATGGCTGGAGATTTTCGACCAGGCCGACGTCCCGGCGATGCCCTACCACACGCTCGACAGCGTGCTGGAAGATCCCCACCTGCAGGACATCGGCTTTTTCGAAATGAAGGATCATCCGACCGAGGGCCGCACGCGCAGCATGCGCCTGCCCAACAAATGGTCCTGCGGCCTGCGCGAGGGCTGGAGTCCGGCACCCAAGCTCGGCGAGCAGAGTGTTGAAATCCTGCGTGAAGCGGGCCTGTCCGACAGCGAGATCCAGGCCCTGATCGATGCCGGGGCGACCCTTGACGGTCGTCTCCACAAAACCTGAGGCCCTTTGGGGCGGAGGATAAATAGTTGAATAAAATCAAATACTTGATAGCATCCATCCTGATCGGCTGCAGTGCCACAGGCCAGGCCCTCGCCCAAGGCGCCGCCAACTATCCGGTCAAACCGGTGCGCTTCATTGCACCCTTCCCGCCCGGCGGCAGCACGGATCTGCTGGCGCGGCTGGTGGCGCAGAAACTGACCGAAGCCTGGGGGCAGCAGGTCATCGTCGAAAACCGCGGCGGCGCAGCCGGCACCATCGGTGTCGAACTCGCCGCGCGCGCGGCACCCGACGGCTACACCATCGTCATGGGCCATGTCGGCACCTTCGGCGTCAATCCGACCCTGTATCCGAAACTGTCCTATGACGCGATCCGCGACTTCGCGCCGGTCACCGTGCTGGCGACCGTGCCCAACGGCATGGCGGTGCATCCCTCTCTGCCGGTGAAAACCGCGCGTGATTTCATCGCGCTGGCCAAGGCCCGGCCCGGCGAGCTGCTCTACGCCTCCGGCGGCAGCGGCAGCGCCTCGCACCTCGCCGGCGAATACTTCAAGCTGCTGACCAAAATCAACATGGTGCATGTGCCGTACAAGGGTACCGCCCCGGCGATGATCAGCATGATTTCCGGCGAGACCACGATGACCATCACCGGCATGGTCGCGCTGGGCCCGCATGTCAAATCGAACCGGCTGAAACTGCTCGGCGTGGCCACGATGAAACGCCTGGCGATCGCGCCCGACGTGCCCACCATCCATGAAAGCGGCGCGCCCGGCTACGACGCCAACCAGTGGTACGGCGTGCTCACCCAGGCCGCGGTGCCGCGCGACATCGTCGCCAAACTCCATGCCGACATCGTCAAGGTCATGGCCCGCAGCGACGTCAGGGAGCGCCTTGCCGCCGATGGCGCGGAAGCCGTGGGCAACACTCCGGAGCAGTTTGCGGCACACATCAAGGCGGAAATCGCGCGCTGGGCACCGGTGGTCAAGGCCTCGGGCGCCCGGCCGGACTGAACCGGTCCCCGGAAACGCAGTCTGATTGACGCATCCCATTAAGGCATAATTTTTCACGCCCACCTCCACGGAGACCATCATGCAGTCGATTGTCCGTCACACCGTTTTGACCACACTGCTCGTCGCGGCAGCCACACTGGCCGTGCCGGCGCAGGCGCAGGCGCAGACCACCGGCACCGAATTCAAACCGCAGGTCGGCCAGGCCGGCAAGGACGTGATCTGGGTGCCGACCCCGAAAAGCCTGGTCGAAAAAATGCTCAAGATGGCCGATGTCAAACCCACGGATGTGGTGTTCGATCTCGGTTCCGGCGACGGCATCACCGTGATCACCGCCGCCAAGCAGTTCGGCGTGCGCGCCACCGGCATCGAGTACAACCCGGACATGGTCGAGCTGTCGAAACGCAATGCGCAGAAGGAAGGCGTCGCCGACAAGGCCCAGTTCATCCGCGGCGACATCTTCGCCACCGACTTCAGCCATGCCACCGTGGTGACGATGTACCTGCTGCCGTACCTCAACCTCAAGCTGCGCCCGACCATCCTCAACATGAAGCCCGGCACCCGCGTGGTGTCGCATGCCTTCACGATGGATGACTGGTCGCCGGACCAGACCGATTCCACCGAGGGCCGCACCGCCTACCTGTGGATCGTCCCGGCAAAAGTCGAAGGCAACTGGAAATTCGACAATGGCACGCTGGAACTGAAACAGAAATTCCAGGATATCGACGGCGTGTTCCGCAACAACGAAGGCATGAGCTGGCGCGTCACGGGCAGCAACCTGCGCGGCGACCAGATCAGCTTCAGCATCGGCAACGCCAGCTACAGCGGCCGTGTCAGCGGCTCTTCGATGCAGGGCACGATGCGGGCGCGCCCGGATGCGGCGCCCGCGCCGTGGAGCGCATCGCTGGTCAAGTAAGTCCTGCGCGGCCTCCCCGCCGCCTGATGTCGTAGACAGCGCCGCCGGGCGCCACGGATGCCCGGCGGGTGCCGGCCATCGCCGGCGATATAATCGTCCGAACCCGAACACCCGCAACACTCCACGAGGAATCCTGATGTCCGGAAACAACAAACATGCGGTGGTCATCGGCGGCGGCATCATGGGCGGCGACATCGCCACCGTGTTCGCAGCCCATGGCTGGACCGTCCATGTGATGAGCCCGTCCGCGAAAACACGCGAAGCGCTGCCGGGGCGCATCGCCGCGGGCCTCGCGAAACTCGGCGCGCCGGCGGGCCATGCCGCCGCGGTACAGGCCCACGCCGAACTGAAAGCCATTCCGTGGTCGAGCGTCGGCATCGTCGTCGAAGCCGCCACCGAAGACCTGCCGCTGAAGCAGAAACTGTTCGCGGACATCGAGGCGCTGGCGAAACCGGACATCCCGCTGGTCAGCAACACCTCCAACTTTCCGATCGGCGAGATCGCCAGGGGGCTGAAACATCCGCAGCGCGTCGCCGGCATGCATTTCTTCATGCCCGCCCACCTGGTGCCGCTGGTGGAGGTCGTCAGCTCGCCGCTGACGGATGCCAAGGTGGCCGAAGGCCTGGTGCAACTCCTGAAAGACCTCAACAAGGCGCCGATCTGGGTGAAGAAGGACGTACCGGGCTTCGTCGGCAACCGCCTGCAGCACGCGATGATGCGCGAAGCGCTGTACCTGATCGCCGACGGCGTCACCGATGCCGAAGGCATCGACACTGCGGTGCGCCAGGGTTTCGGTTTCCGCTTCATCGCCTGCGGCCCGATGATGCAGAAGGAAATGTCGGGCTGGGACACCAACTACCTGGTCGGCGAAGCGTTGTATCCGCACCTGCACACCGAGCAGGCGCCGCCGCAGTTCCTGAAAGACATGGTCGCCAAAGGCCGCACCGGCATGAAAGCGAAAGCCGGCATGTGGGACTGGGACGACGACCGGATCAAAAAAGAAAAGTCCCGCATCGAGCGGGCGCTGCAGGCCGGATTCGGCATCCTGCACGCCGACAAGGACTGAGGCGGCGGCGCGGCGATGAGCGAGACGGCTCCCCGCTACGCCTGCCTGCGCAAGCTGCTGCTGTCGAAGCCGGCGCTGGTCGCCGGCGCCCTGCTGCTGCTCTACACCCTGCTCGGCTTTTTTGCCGCGCCCTGGCTGGTCCGCCAGCAACTCCCGCAACTGGTCGAGCAGCATCTGGGCGCCCGCGGTTCTGTCGGCGTGGTGCGCATCAACCCCTTCCTGCTGACCGTCGAAGCCAATGACCTGGCGGTCGCCGAGAAAACGGGCGATCCGGTTTTCAGCGTCAGCCGGCTGTTCATCGATTTCGAAACCAGCAGCCTGCTGCGCTGGGCCTGGACCTTCCGTGAAATCCGGCTGGAACGGCCGGTGATCAATGCTGAACTGGATGCCCGGGAAAACCTGAACATCGCGCGATTGTTCGCGCCGCGCGGCGAACAGCCCGCGCAAGAACCGGCCGCCGCAGGCAAAACGCCGCGCCTGCTGCTGCAGCATGTCGCGATCAGTGGCGGCGTTTTCCGCTTCACCGACCAGACACTGCAGCCTGCCGCCGTCGCCCGCTTCGATCCCGTGGATTTCGAAATCCAGGATCTGGCGACGCTGCCCGAACATGATGGCGAACACCGTTTCAGCGCGCGGCTGCCCGGCGGCGGGAGCCTGCAATGGCAGGGTCGGCTGTCGCTGGCCCCCTTTGACTCCTCGGGTTCGATCGAGCTCAAGGAGGGCAAACTCGCCACGCTGTGGCGCTTCGCGCAAGACCGCTTGGTGCTGGCCGAACCGCAGGGATCCTTCGACATCGGACTGCGCTACCGGCTGGGTTACCGCGAAGGGGCCCTCGACCTGCGGACCGACAACATGGCCCTCCACCTCAAGGCGCTAGACCTCGCAAAACCCGGGGGCGAAACACTCGCCAGGCTCGCCGCACTGGCGCTGGAGGACGGCTCATTCGATCTGCAGAAACGCAGTATCGCCTTCGGGCAGGCCCGGATCGGCGAAGGCAAAATCAACCTGGCACTCGACCGCGACGGCAGGCCCGACTGGGGTCGACTGGTGCGCGAGCCCGCAGATGCCGGAAAACCGGCGGCACCGGAAACCGCGGAAGCCGCAGCGGCACCGCGCGCCGCCTGGCAGCTGTCGCTGCCCCAGGTCGCCATCGGTCCGCTGGCCCTGTCCATCGAGGATCACAGCCGGGCCGCGCCGCTCCGGCTGCAGATTGCACGGGCCGAGGCGGATTTCGGGCTTGAGACCCGCGCCGGCGAACAAACCCAGGTCAGCGTGACCGATGGCCGCATCGTCCTGCGCGACATGCAGGCAATCTCCGGCGACGCCAAGGAGCCGCCGGTGACGCTGGCCTCCGCCGAACTGACGGGCGGCAGTTTCGACCTGCAGAAACAGCAGGTCCGCGCGGCAAGCATCCGCCTCGGCGGCGGCCGCAGCCAGGTCATGCGCGATGCGGAAGGCGCAATCCCGCTGCTGCGCATGTTCACGCCACTGAAGGACTCGCCGCCGGAGAAATCCGGTTTCTCCACGGTGATCGACCGCATCGAGCTGTCGGATTACGCCGTCGCGCTGAGCGACCAGGGTTTCCAGCCGCCGCTCGCCTACGACCTCGAAAAAATCAGCCTGGACGCGGGGCCGCTGTCCCTGCCGCCGGCAAAGCCGCTGGCACTGGCGCTGGCGCTGCAGGTGAAACAGGGCGGCACCTTGCGTGCAAAAGGCAGCGTCGACCTGAAGCAGCAAGCCGGCGACCTGAAACTCGAACTGGCGGGACTGGCGCTGGCACCGCTGGAAACCCTGCTGCGGCAGCAGACCACGCTGACCCTGGTCTCGGGCCAGGCCGGCAGCAGCGGGCAGCTGCGCTGGAACAGCGGAAAAAATCCCGCAGTACGTTACGCCGGCGATGCGACGATCAATGACCTCGAACTCAAGATCGCCGCCAGCAACGAAAAACTGTTCAGCTGGCAGCGCTTCGCCGCCAGCGGCATCGACTACAGCAGCGGCGACAACCGGCTCTCCGTGGCCCAGCTGAACCTGTCACGCCCCTACGCCCGGCTGGTCATCAACAAGGACCGCAGCACCAACCTTGCCGCCATCCGCCGTCCTTCCCCGGCAACTGCCGCCGCGCCGGCTGCAGCAGAACCTGCTGCGGGAAAGGGGCTCGCCGTGAACATCGACCGCGTCAGCGTCGAGCGCGGCAACATGGATTTCACGGACCTGAGTCTGGTGCTGCCGTTCTCGACCTACATCCAGTCACTGGGCGGCTCGATCAGCGGACTGTCGTCCGCCCCGGAGTCGCGCGCCAGTCTCAAATTCGAGGGCCGCGTCGAGGATTACGGCCTGGCCCGCGCCGAAGGTGCGATCCAGCCCTTTGCGCCGAAAAAATTCACCGATATTGCAGTCGTGTTCCGCAATGTCGAACTGACGCCGATGAGCCCGTACACCGCGACCTTCGCCGGCCGCAAGATCGCCTCCGGCAAGCTCTCGCTGGACCTGCAGTACAAGCTCGACAACAGCAAACTCGCCGGCGACAACAAGGTGCTGCTGGAGCAGTTCACGCTCGGCGAACGCGTCGAAAGCCCCAATGCCGTCAACCTGCCGCTGGACCTGGCCATCGCCCTGCTCACCGACAGCAGCGGCAGGATCGACCTCGCGGTTCCGGTCAGCGGCGATGTCGACAATCCGGAATTCAGCTACGGCCACATCGTCTGGCAGGCGATCCGCACGGTGATCACGCGCATCGTCACCGCACCCTTCCGCGCGCTCGGCGCGCTGTTCGGCGGCAGCGCCGAGGATCTCGGCGACATCGTGTTCGACCCGGGCAGCGCGCGCATCCTCCCCACTGAATATGAAAAACTGCGCCGCGTCGCCGAAGGCCTGCAGAAACGGCCGCAGCTCAAGCTGGTGCTGCAGGGCCTGTATCACAAGGACAGCGACAGCCGCGCATTGCGCGTGCTGGCCGTCCGCGCCGATCTCGCCGCGCGCGAAGGGCTCAAGCTCGCCCCCGGCGAAGACCCGGGACCGGTCGGCTTCGACAATGCCAAAACCCAGCGGGCGCTGGAGAACATGCTGGAGGCGCGCGCCGGCGGCAACGCAGTGGCACAGTTCACCGAGGCTTTCCGCAAGACTGCCGGGCGCGAAGCATCGCGGGTCAATCCGGTGCTGGCAATGATGGGGCGCGGCGCCGGCGACCGCGGGCTCTACGTCGCGATGCATCAGCGGCTGATCGAACTGCAGCCGCTGGCGGACAGCGCATTGCCGGAACTGGCGAAATCGCGCGCGGACAGCATCATCCGGGCCTTTACGACCCGCCTGAAGTTAGACGCCGCGCGGCTGGGCAGCAAACCGGCGGCAGCCGCCGAAGAAACCGTCAAGAACGGCGTGCCGCTGAAACTGTCCTTCGAACCGATGCCGGCCGCGGCGGCCGCGGCGCCTCAGCCCGCTGCAGCCGAAAACCGGTAAGCCCCGCCGCCGTCCTTCTTCGCCTCGTACATCGCGCGGTCGGCCGCCTCGATCAGCACATCGACATCGCCGCCGTGGTCGGGATAAATCGCGATGCCGATGCTGGAGGAAATGCTGAATCGCCCCGATGCAAGCTCGAAAGGCCGGTCCAGCGCCACGCCGATTTTCGCCGCGACGCCGGCAGCGTCCGCTGGCTGCGCAACATCCGGCAGCAGGACCAGGAATTCGTCGCCGCCGAAGCGGCCGACGATATCCGATTCGCGCAGGGCTCCGCGCAATCGCGCGGCCACGACCTTCAGCAGTTCGTCCCCGGTCGCGTGCCCGCAGCTGTCGTTCACCGGCTTGAAGCGGTCGAGGTCGACGAAAAACAGTGCGAAGCGGCTGCGGTTGCGGCGCGCCCGCAACAGGTTGTTCTCGACAAGCTCAATGAAGTTCTGGCGGTTGGGCAATCCGGTCAGGCCATCGAAACGCGCGAGGTCGCGGATTTTCTGCTCCAACGCCTTCTTTTCGGTGATGTCGTTGGCATAACCGCTCCAGCAGATCGTGCCATCGGGCTCCTGCACCGGCAGATCCTGGGCCGCGATCCAGACCAGCCGCCCGTCACGCGCCCGCATGCGGAATTCGCTGTGCCACGGCCGCAACTCGGCCGCGGTCTGCATGCTCTCCTCGATCACCCGGTCGATGTCGTCCGGATGGATCATCGCCAGCACACCGTCGGCGTCAGCCTGGGCTTCGGACGGCGAGACGCCGAGGATGCGCTGCATCCCCGAACTGACGTAACGGAAACGGAATACATCCGCCGGACTGCGCTCGAGCTGGTACAGAAAGCCCGGCAGCAGGTCGGCGAACTGGTCTAGCGAGTCGGTGATTTTTCCGGATCGAGCCACTGGCGAACAAGGTGGATTCTTGAATACCTATTATCGCCTGTCCGGCGCCCTCCTGATCCCCGCCGCGCACCGCTCAGCCGGCTTCGACAAAGGCACTGCCGGCGCGCAGGAAGCCCTCGATCTCTGCGGGCCCGTATCCGATTTCCGCCAGCACCTCGCGGGTATGCTGGCCTTTTGCCGGCGACGGCCGCTCCGCGGCAAAAAATCCGCCGTTGTAACGGATCGGTGCGCCCATCGCACGCGCGATGTCCGGCAAACCGGTATCGAACAGCGGCAGGCAGGCCGCCAGCGCGGGATCCGCCAGCACGTCGGCCACGGTGTTGATCGGTCCGCACAGGATGTCGGCGGCCCGCAGCCGTTCCAGCCAGTATTCCGCGGGCTTCGATTTCAGCAGCGGCTCGATGACCGTGTGCAGCGCTGCGCGGTGGGCGACGCGGCCGGCGTTGCTGGTGAACCGCTGATCCAGCTCCAGGCCATCCAGCCCGAGCGCCGCGCAGAATTTTTTCCAGTGCGAATCCCGCAGCACCGCGATGGTGATGAAACGGCCGCCGGCAACCTCAAAGGCGCCGGCCGGTGCGAGCAGGCTGTTCTGGTTGCCCTGGCGCGGCGGCAGGCGCCCCGAGGCCATGTATTCGGTAAAGCCCCCGCACATCAGCGAAGCGGCAGCCGCGATCAGGCTGACATCGATGTGGGCGCCGCCCTGCCCGGTGAGGCGGCCGTAAAGCGCCAGCAGCACCGACTGCACCGCGGAATTCGCCGCCGTCATGTCGATCAGCGGAAAACCGACGCGCAGCGACGCACCCTCCGGCTCGCCCACCACGCTCATCACCCCGCTGATCGCCTGCAGTATCGTGTCGCTGGCCGGCAATTGCGCGTAGGCGCCGTCCTGCCCGAAACCCGAGATCGTGCAATAGATGATGTCGGGCCTGAGCGCCCTGCAGCGTTCATAACCGAAACCCAGCTTCGCCATCACGCCGGCGCGGTAGTTCGAGATCACGACATCGGCTTTTGACACCAGGCGCTCGACGATGCCGCGGCCTTCGTGGCCGTTGAGATCGATGCCGATGTCGCGCTTGTTGCGGTTGAGCGCGACAAACTGCGGATTGCCGTGGCGCCCCGGCTCGCCGCGCCCGGCGCTGCGCTGCCAGTCACCTTCGCGGCGCTCGACCTTGACCACGTCCGCGCCCATGTCGCCCAGCAGCGTCGCGGCATAGGGGCCAGCGACGCCTTCGGTCATGTCGACCACCCGCACTTCAGAGAGTATTTTCCTGTTCATGCCGAAGAGACCATCACTTGCTGCCTGCCGTGACTGACCCGATTCCAGGCCCTGCAGGCGCTGCAAGGCTTGCACGGATCGCCGAGGTTTAATTATCCTTTAATCAGGACGGTCCGGACCAGACCGGGTTCCTCGCTTCACCGGACACTGGTCATTCCTGAAACTTGCGTTCAGCCGGGAGCAGAAAATGCCCTCCAGTGAACAGCTGATGCAGATCATCAGGATTCAGTCCGAAATCGCCAAGCTCGGACTGGACCTCGGTGGCGTGATGCAGTACGTCGTCGAACAGACGCTTCCGCTCATTGAGGCGGACGGCGCGGCGATCGAACTCGCAGAAGACGGTGATATGGTCTATCGGGCGGCCTCGGGCATTGCCGGGGACCAGCTGGGACTGAGACTGAAAGTCGCCGGGAGCCTGTCCGGTCTGAGTGTCAGAACCGGCGAAACGCTGTCCTGCGCCGACTCCGAAACCGATGCCAGGGTTGATCGCCTGGCCTGCCGCAAAATTGGCCTGCGCTCGATGATCGTCATGCCGCTCAAATACCGGAACTCCTCCGTCGGCGTCCTGAAAGCCATGTCGGCACAGCCCGCCAAGTTCACGGCCAGCGACATCACCCTGCTGGGCATGTTGCTGGAAGTTGTCGCAGCTGCCATGTATTTTTCGACCCAGTATGACAGTGACAGCCTGTTCATCAAGGCAACCCACGACGGGATGACCGGTCTGGCCAACCGCGCGCTGTTCATGGATCGCCTGAGAAACGCCGCCGCGCGCACCGGCCGGGAGCAGCGCCCCTGCGGCGTGTTGATGATCGACATGGACGGGCTGAAACAGATCAATGACGGTTATGGACACCGGACAGGGGATGCTGCCCTCATCGAGTTCGCGGACCGGCTGAAAAAGGCCACGCGGAACACGGATACCGTGGCGAGGCTCGGCGGAGACGAATTCGGCGTCATCCTGACCCCGCTTGAAACGGTGGACGGGATGGAAGTGGCGCTGCGGCGCATCGAGTCGCAGATCCATGCGCCCTTTGTTTTTGAAGGCCGGCAATATTCCCTAAAAGCCAGCATCGGTTCGGCCCTGATGCCGCAGGACGGCACGCAACCGGAAACGCTCCTGGAGTTGGCAGATCAGCGGATGTATGCCGCCAAGCGCTTGCGCAAAGCCGAAAAGAAGAAGGCCAACCCATGACGGTTGGCCTTCGGAATTGGTGGCCAGGGACGGAATTGAACCGCCGACACAAGGATTTTCAGTCCTCTGCTCTACCAACTGAGCTACCTGGCCGCTGACGTTTCTGCGATCGGTGCGCACCGGAGTTCCTGCTCCAGTGGCGGGCTTGAGCCCGCTTGATATCGCCTGCGGAAGAGGTTCCGCCCGCCGTTCCAGCCGGGCGAAAGGGCGCTATTTAAACCTCAAAAGCGTTTTGCGTCAAGGTAATAGCGCTTCAACCGCAGACCAGCTGCTGGGCGACACAGATGGCACGCCGGCCCTGGATCAGCAGCAGGCCGGCGAGCACCAGCAGTGCCAGGGTCGCAAACGGCACGTGGCGGTCGACGACGAACTTCGGCGCGATGACACGCGTGGCCTTCACCAGCGGCTCGGTGCCGTTTTTGAACAGCTGGTAGATGAAATTCTGTTCCCGCCCCGCGCCGGCGAGGATGTACATCGCGCCTCGGCCGAGAAACAGGTAAATCGCGACCTGCACCAGCGCGAGCAGGATGGAAACCAGGGTGTATTCGATGGGCATGTTTGCGGTATCCGGACGGTCTGCCCCATTGTAAGCGCAGCCTGCCCCAAAAAAGAAACCCCGCCGAAGCGGGGTTCCTGCACAACTGATATCCGGAAGGAGGGAGGGCACGGGAGGGAACCTTGGTTCCCTCCTGCTCGTCCAGACTCCGGATATGCAATTCGCTTTCGCGAATTACATATCCATCCCACCCATGCCGCCCATGCCGCCGTGGCCATGGCCGACGTGGCTGTCGTCCTTCGGCAGCTCGGCAACCATCGCGTCGGTGGTCAGGATCAGGCCGGCGATCGAGGCCGCGTTCTGCAGCGCGCAGCGCGTGACCTTGGTCGGATCCAGCACGCCCATTTCCACCAGGTCGCCGTACTCGCCGGACGCGGCGTTGTAGCCGACGTTGCCTTTGGATTCGACAACCTTGTTCACCACCACCGAGGGCTCGTCACCCGCGTTGGCGGCGATCTGGCGCAGCGGCTCCTCGATCGCGCGCAGCACGATCTTGATGCCGGCGTCCTGGTCGTGGTTGTCGCCTTTCAGCTTGCCGATGCCGTTGCGGGCGCGGATCAGGGCCACGCCGCCGCCGGCGACGATGCCTTCTTCCACCGCGGCGCGGGTGGCGTGCAGCGCGTCTTCAACGCGGGCCTTTTTCTCCTTCATTTCCAGCTCGGTGGCGGCGCCGACCTTGATCAGCGCAACACCGCCCGCCAGCTTGGCGACGCGTTCCTGCAGTTTTTCCTTGTCGTAGTCGCTGGTGGCTTCCTCGATCTGGGCGCGGATCTGCTTGACGCGCGCCTCGATCGATTTTTGGTCGCCGTTGCCGTCGATGATGGTGGTCTCTTCCTTGCCCACTTCGATGCGCTTGGCCTGGCCGAGGTCGTTCAGCGTGACCTTCTCCAGCGACAGGCCGACTTCCTCGGCGATCACGGTGCCGCCGGTGAGGATGGCGATGTCTTCCAGCATGGCCTTGCGGCGGTCGCCGAAGCCCGGGGCCTTGACGGCACAGGTCTTCAGGATGCCGCGGATGTTGTTGACGACCAGGGTCGCCAGCGCCTCGCCTTCGACTTCCTCGGCGATGATCAGCAGCGGCTTGCCGGCCTTGGCAACCTGCTCCAGCACCGGCAGCAGGTCGCGGATGTTCGAGATCTTCTTGTCGTGCAGCAGCACGTACGGGTTCTCGAGGATGGCCTGCTGCTTGTCGGCGTTGTTGATGAAGTAGGGCGACAGGTAGCCGCGGTCAAACTGCATGCCCTCGACCACTTCCAGCTCGCTCTCCAGGCCCGATCCGTCTTCAACGGTGATCACGCCTTCCTTGCCCACCTTGTCCATCGCATCGGCGATGATCTTGCCGATCTCGGAGTCGGAGTTGGCGGAGATCGAGCCGACCTGGGCGATTTCCTTGCTGGTGGTGCAGGGCTTGGACAGTTTCTTCAGCTCGCCGACGATGGCGCCGACGGCCTTGTCGATGCCGCGCTTCAGGTCCATCGGGTTCATGCCGGCGGCGACGAACTTCATGCCTTCCTGCACGATCGACTGCGCCAGCACGGTGGCGGTGGTGGTGCCGTCACCGGCGGTGTCGGAGGTCTTGGACGCGACTTCCTTGACCATCTGCGCGCCCATGTTCTCGAATTTGTCCTTCAGCTCGATTTCCTTCGCGACCGACACGCCGTCCTTGGTGACGGTGGGGGCGCCGAAGCTGCGCTCGAGCACGACGTTGCGGCCTTTCGGGCCGAGGGTGACCTTGACCGCATCGGCCAGGACGTTCACGCCGACGACAATTTTCTGCCGTGCGGACTCGTGGAATTTGACGTCTTTCGCTGCCATGTGAATTTCTCCTGATGTTCTCTGTGGTTACTCGATGACGCCCATGATGTCTTCTTCGCGCATCACCAGCAGTTCCTCGCCGTCAACCTTCACGGTCTGGCCGGAATATTTGCCGAAGAGGACCTTGTCGCCGACCTTGACGTCGATCGGGATGACCTTGCCGTCGTCAGCTTTTTTGCCTTTGCCGACAGCCTTCACCTCGCCCTGATCGGGTTTCTCGGCGGCGGTGTCAGGAATCACGATTCCGGAAGCGGTTTTGCGTTCCTCTTCCAGCCGCTTCACGATGATGCGGTCGTGCAACGGACGAATTTTCATGGGTAACTCTCCTCAGATCAGTTGATTGACTCGAATGAATCGGGGTGTACCGCGAGCGATGCTGTTAGCACTCGGCTCTAGCGAGTGCTAATAATAGGGACGTACCTGCTGCAAAGCAAGAGGGGCGGCAGTGCCGCCCCTCCGGGTGTGAGTACTGACTAACTGACAGTCAGTCAAAAATCATTTTAAAAACAATAACTTATATTATTTCCTGGTCTGCGGTACCGGCAAGGCCCGGCGGACGGGAAAACCAAAACGGTAGACTGTCCTGCGCTTGCCGCTGCAGGTTGGCGGCACCGGCAGGTGGGGGCAGGGGGAGGGCCGGCGGCCCTCCTGGGTCAGGGTCGCATCGTCCGCGAGATCCTTCCAGATCCCCCCGCAGACCGGCCGGAAGGACCACAGCAAGTAGCCGCGGTTGGCGGCCAGCTCGACCAGGTCATCGGTGTCCGGCGCGTCGGATACCGCCACCTGCGCACCGTTGACGCTGTGCGGATAGGCACCAAAGGCCTGCAGGCATTCCAGCGCTTCACTGGGCGCGGCACCCGGACGCAGACAGCCGGGCTGCTCCGAGCGCGCGACATCCCAGGCGCCGAGTTCCCAGCCGGCATCCATCGCCGCGCGATCCACCGCCAACAGGTCGTGCCAGCGTTCATTCAGCTGCAGCGTCGAACTCGGGATCGGCGTGTACCCCACGGCCTCGGCCTCCTCCAGATCAACGAGCTTTTGCTTGATGAAGCCATGCCAGTGCAGGGTCAGGATCACCGGCGTGTCGGGACAGGGCACTGCGGCAAGGGTGATGCCGACCAGCGGCAGGCCGGTGGCGGACATCTGGCTCTCGATGCGTTCCAGAATCTGCATGCGCAAACATCTCCTGTAGTGTGCTGTTAAATTCAACAACAACTGCCGAAAACATTCGGAGCAAGTTCGATGCCACTGCGGGGCACCGGCGCAACCGGCCTGACACGGGAACCTCGGACTGCAGAACAACCGGGATGCGCTCCGTTTGAACGCTGCAAAGTATTCGACAGAGCCGCACCGGAATGCAAACCAGCACTCGCAGCACTGTGCTGCCAACACATGGCCGCACCGCGGCGTGGCGCCTCTGCACACCGAAGTGGCGGCACGCGACGCTGTCCTGTCAGAGCCGCAGCAGCCCGGCCACGTCCGGATCAGCCGGAATATGCGATCGTCTCGGGCACCCTGCCTCCGGCATCCCCGCAGTTATTGACCGGCTTGTCCCAGGGTACATCCCGGCCACATTCCCGGATGCGGCTGGGCAAACCCATTCTGTCGAGCAGAGTCAGAAACGGCGCGGCCGGCAATTCTTCAACATTGGCCATGCGTCGCACATCCCAGTCTCCCCTGGCAATGAGCAAGGCCGCGGCGGCGGCTGGCACGCCGGCCGTGTAGGAAATGCCCTGGCTGCCGGTTTCGGCGTAGGCCTGCCGGTGGTCGGTGACGTTGTAGATGAACAATTCGCGGGCCCTGCCGTTTTTTGTCCCCTTGACGAGGGTGCCGATGCAGGTTTTCCCCCTGTAGTCGGGGGCCAGCGTCGCCGGATCAGGGAGCACCGCCTTGACCACCTTGAGCGGCACCACGGTTTGCCCTTCCCGCGTCACGACCGGCCGCTCGGAGAGCAGGCCGAGGTTTTTCAGCACGCCAAAAACATTGATGTAGTGCTCGCTGAAGCTCATCCAGAAACGGATGTTGGGCACGTCCAGGTGCCTGGACAATGAATGCAGTTCGTCATGCCCGGTGAGGTACAGGCGCTGCCGGCCGACCGCCGGCAGCTCTTCGGTGCGCGCGATCTCGAACATGCGGTTGGCGGTCCATTCGCGATTCTGCCAACTCCAGACCTGCCCGGTGAATTCCCTGAAATTGATTTCGGGATCGAAATTGGTGGCGAAATAACGGCCGTGCGAACCGGCATTGACATCGAATATGTCGATGGATTCGACACGGTCAAAATCCCGTTTCCGGGCCAGCGCCGCGTAGGCATTGACCACGCCCGGATCAAAGCCGCAGCCCAGGATGGCGGTCACGCCCCTGGCACGGCATTCGTCCGACTGTTTCCATTCGTAATTGCCATACCACGGAGGGCGCTCGCAGACCTTGCCCGGATCCTCGTGGATCGCGGTGTCGATGTACGCCGCACCGGTATCCATGCAGGCGCGCAGCACGGACATGTTGATGAAGGCCGATCCGACATTGATGACGATCTGCGAACCGGTGTCGCGGATCAGCGCCCTGGTGGCCTCCACGTCCATCGCATCCAGGGCATGGGCCTGGATGGCCGCCGGCTCCTTCAGGCGGCCCTGCCAGGCGAGGCTGCCGATGATCCGCCGGCATTTTTCGGCATTGCGCGAAGCGATGACGATGCGCCCGAATTCGCTGCCGTACTGGACGCACTTGTGAGCAACGACTTTCGCCACTGCCCCGGCACCGATGATCAATACGTTCTTTTTCATGCACACCTCCTGCGGAAGATTTCAGGAAAGACTGGACAGGTAATCCTCAAAACCGAATTCGCGAACCCGCTCGACGCGCCCCTCCAGGCGACGGACCGCGATCGCCGGCATCCTCAGGCCGTTGAACCAGTTCTTCTTGACCATCGTGTAGCCGGCCGCATCGATGAAGGACAGGCGGTCGCCGACTTCGAGCGGCGCATCAAAGGCGTACTCGCCGAAAATGTCGCCAGCGAGGCAGGATTTCCCGCACACCATGTAGACATGCCCGCCGCTGCTGGGCGCCATTCTGGCGTTGACGCGGTAGATCAGCAGATCAAGCATGTGCGCCTCGATGGAACTGTCCACGACGGCGATGTTCCTGCCGTTGTACAGCGTGTCGAGCACCGTCACCTCCAGGGATGCGCTGCGGCTGACGGCCGCCTCGCCTGGCTCCAGATAAACCTGCAGCCCGTAGCGGCCGGCAAAAGCCCGCAAGCGCGCGCAGAAATCATCCAGCGGATAGGCGTCCGCGGTGAAATGGATGCCGCCGCCCAGGCTGACCCACTGCAGCTTCCGGAGCAGCTGCCCGTAACGCGCCTCGATGTGGTCCAGCATCTCTGCGAAACGCGCGAAACTGCTGTTGTCGCAGTTGTTGTGGAACATCGCGCCGGAGATCAGATCCAGAACAGATTCGATCCGCTCCGGATCCGGCTCGCCCAGGCGGCTGAAGGGCCGCGCGGGGTCCGCCAGCAAATGCTCCGAACTGCTGACCTGCGGATTGATCCGCAGGCCGCGCACCGAGTGCGCCGTTGCGGCGGCAAACCGCCGCAGCTGGCCGACGGAGTTGAAAATGACCTTGTCCGAAAGCGCCACCACTTCGTCAATCTCGTCATCGGACCAGGCCACGCTGTAGGCATGCGTTTCCCCGCCGAACTTCTGCCTGCCCAGTTTCACCTCGTAGAGCGAAGACGACGTGGTTCCGTCCATGTAATCCTTCATCAGGTCAAACACGGACCAGGTCGCGAAACACTTGAGCGCCAGCAGGACCTTGGCGCCGGATTTTTCGCGGACCCTCGCGATCTTCTGCAGGTTGAGCAGGAGTTTCTGCTCGTCTATCAGGTAACAGGGTGTTTTAAGCATTTGAAAATTCCCGTCATGATTCACCGCAATCCCGGATTCCTACTGGAGGCATCCCCCCGCCCTGACCGTCCCGGAAGCCGGCGCCGGAGCGCAGTGTTCGATCCGCATGCCGGTGCGCTCCGCCAGCCTCTCCCTGCACCATCCCCTGCCGAGCAGCACGATGCGCGTATGCAGGTCCTGCTGCGTCCGGGTATCGGGCTGCGGTCCCAGATGGCGCAATTGTTTGTTGCGCAGATCCACGTAGAAGGATTCGTAATGCCTTGCCAGCGAACTCCACAAGGCGTTTGCGCCCGGAGACTGGCGGGCACCGGAAATCAGGCAGTTCCCGGCATCCAGCCACCACCGATAAACCGCCGTCGCGATGCCGAGTCGCTGATAGGCGGCGGAAAACTTCGCATGGGGCGCCCGCAGATACGGATCCGTCCGGCGGTTGACTTCGACAAGCCGGTTGAACACGACGTAACCCGCGAGGCGGCGCTTCGCCGTGTCCTCGACATAGACGTAATGCTCGCCATCGGCCTCGCGATAGCGCAGCACGAGCCTGGGCAACCGGATGCAGAGCGCGGGCAGACCGTGGAGCGCGTCACCCGGACGCGTCAGCCGTGCGTAAAGCGCGTCGAGCTCCCGCTCAATGTCGGATGACCGGTGTCCGACATCGATCCGCAGTTCGATGGCGGGCCAAAACCACGGGGGAACGGGGAAGGGAATGCGCAGGGTATGCATGAAATGAAATCTCCGTTGAAGTTGAAACAGCCGGTGTGCCGCGCTGCGTAGCGGGTCAGCACCGCTCAGGACGGGGCCGCCCACCAGCCGCTCATCAGGCGCTCCGGCCTTGACCGGGCATGGACGCGGGCGCTGACCTCCCAGGCGGCCAGCTGCACCACGAGGCCGGCGTAGATTCCATAGTCCCTGCCGGCGCGAATATCACCCCCGGTCTGCACGCTTTCGCCGGCCCTGATGGCGCCCCCGGCAACAATGTCGTCATGGGCCTTGATGCCCCAGCCGGCCTCCAGATGCCCGCCGCACTGGATCGATGCGCCGGCCTCGATTCCCCTGCCGGCCTCGATGCTGTCGGCGCCGTCGATGGAGCCCCCCACGCGCAGGGACTTTGCGCAGCGGACGCCGCCCCGGGCGAGCAGATCCTGGCCCACAGCTGCATTTCCGCCCAGCGTCAGCAGGCCGCCGCAGGACAGGTCCCATTCGGCGCGCAGATCGCCATCGCAAGTCAGGGCGTCTTCGACGTCAATGCCCCAGCCGGCCCGGAGATCGCCGCCGGTCAGCAATGTGCCGCCTGAGCGGATGCCGCCGCCTGCGCGCACATCGTCACCGGCAACGATGGAATGACCCGCCCGGATGCCGCCGCCCGCGGTGATCGAGCGGCCGGCACGCAGTGTCGAGCCGATGTCGATGTTGCCGCGGACTTCGATCGAGCCGGCAAACACCAGGGCTTCGGCATCGATCGCGTCCACGGACAGCACGGCATCCGTCGGGCCAAACTGTGTCAGCAGCCAGCAGGCGTCATCAATCCGGCCGTCGCTGACGAGGGCATCCAGCAGCGGCTGGTAATCGCCGCCATCCCGGTGGGTGCGCAGAAACCAGCGAAACCCCTCGGCGCAGGGCCGCTTGCTTTTTATGAAACTCCGGGTCAGTTCCATGGTGTTTCAGCCGCCGCGGGGAAAAAGTCCCCGCAGGCGCTGCCCCATCGGAAAAAAACGGAATGAACCGGCTGCTCCATGCCGGTTGCGGCGGATATCCGCCGGCCACTTGCGGACCTACACATGATTTGCTCCCGGAAACGCGGCCGCTGCTGTCAGTCAGCAGGGCGCCATCGCGCTGGCTTTAGCCCGGCGATGGAGGTTTGCGCTAACGAGAACTGGGGAGGATCGCCGGGCTTAAATATCTGCGGCCGGCTTGAGAACAGCCAGGCACCGCGTCAGTCTGAACACGCGCGTACGCATGCCCGCCATCTGGATCTGGCTGACTGAAGAAGTGGAGACAGGATGTGCAAAAGTGATCACGGGCGCGAAAGTAGGCCATCGGCCGTCCCCTGTCAAGCCGGCCCGGATGACACCGCAGGCCGCGCAAAGTTCATTGGCTGCGCTGATCCGGGTCGCCGCTGCGCGGGCCCGCTGGCCTGCTGTTAAACTTGATGGCGGCCTCCGGCAACCCTGGACCGGGCGCGGAAAACATTCGACCACATCCCTCCGGAATGCAAAACAGTACTCGCAACACCGTACTGCTGAAACGCAGCCGCGCAGCCGTGTGGCATCCCTGCACCCAGATGAAGCAGCACGAAACGCTGCCGATCATTCCGGTCGCGCGCGCGCAAGGCTGCTGGCTTTACGACTGCGACGGCGGACGTTACCTTGACGCCGTCAGCTCCTGGTGGGTCAATCTTTTCGGCCATGCCGAGCCGCGCATCAATGCCGCGCTGACCGACCAGCTGCAGACGCTGGAGCACGCGATGCTGGCCGGCTTCACCCATGAACCGGTGGTGCGGCTGTCGGAACGGCTGTCGGCGCTGACCGGCGGCGCGCTGGGCCACTGTTTCTACGGCAGCGACGGCGCCTCGGCCACCGAGATCGCGCTGAAAATGAGCTTTCATTACTGGCGCAACAGCGGCAAGCCCGGCAAAACGGGGTTCATCAGCCTCGCCGGCAGCTACCACGGCGAAACCCTGGGCGCGCTGTCGGTGACGGACGTCGCGCTGTTCAAGGATACGTACGCGCCGCTGCTGCGCGCGAGCACGCAAGTGCCCAGCCCCGACTGGCGACTGGCGGCGCCCGGCGTATCGCCGCGTGCGCACGCAATCGCCTGCGCGCAGGCGCTGGAGCGCCACCTCGATGAGCATCATGCGGCCACCGCGGCCCTGATCGTCGAGCCGCTGGTGCAGGGGGCCACCGGCATGGCGATGTACGACGCCGAGTACCTGCGCCGCGCCCGCGCACTGTGCGACCGCTACGGGGTGCACCTGATCGCCGACGAAATCATGACCGGCTTCGGCCGCACCGGGACTTTCTTTGCGCATCAGCAGGCCGGCATCGTGCCGGATTTCCTCTGCCTGTCGAAGGGCATCACCGGCGGCTACCTGCCGCTGTCGGCCGTGCTGACCACGGACCGGGTCTACGAAGCCTTCTACGACGACGAGCTCACCCGCGGTTTCCTGCATTCGCATTCGTACACCGGCAATGCGCTCGCCTGCCGCGCCGCGCTGGCGACGCTCGACATTTTCGAGCAGGACTGCGTCATCGATGCGAACCGCGTGAAAGCGCAGCGCATGACCGAACTCTGCCGCGACATCTCCGCCCATCCGAGAGTGCGCGACTTCCGCCACTGCGGCATGATCTGGGCCTTCGAGGTCGATGGCGCCGGCCCCGGCTTCGGCCGCCGGCTGTTCGAGGCTGCGCTCGGGCACGAGCTGCTGCTGCGGCCGATCGGCGGCACGGTGTACTTCATGCCGCCTTACGTGATCAGTGATGAAGAAATGGAACTCCTCGCGCGGCGGACTCTGGAACTGGTCGACGCCGCATGAGCAGGCTGACCATCGTCTCTGGCGGACAGACCGGCGTTGACCGCGCAGCGCTGGATGCCGCACTCGCCGCAGGCATGCCCTGCGGCGGCTGGTGTCCCGGGGGGCGCATGGCCGAGGACGGGCCGCTTCCGGCGCACTACCCCTTGACCGAAATTCCCGGCGGCGGCTATATCGAACGCACCCGCGCCAATGTCGCGGACAGTGACGGCACGGTGATTCTGCACGGCGATGCCCTTGAAGGGGGAACACTGCAGACCCGCAGGTTCTGCGAAGAGCTTGGCAAGCCCTGTCTGATGATCGCCCGCGAAAAAACCGGCGAGGCGGACGCTGCCGCGGCCATCGCCGATTTCGTCGCCCGGCACGGCGTCCGCAGGCTCAACATCGCCGGCCCGCGCGCCAGCAAGCAACCGCGGATCTACGGCTGGGCGCACGCGGTCATCACGCGCTTCCTGGCGGACATCCGGGCCGCCGCATGAAACTGACCTTCCTTGGCGCCGCCGGAGAAGTCACCGGTTCGAGCTTTCTGGTTGAAACCGACGAGGTCTGCTTCCTCGTCGACTGCGGCATGTTCCAGGGCGGGCGTGATGCCGACACCCGGAATTACGCGCGTTTCGCCTTCGCACCGGAAACGCTGGACTTCGTGCTGCTGACCCATGCCCATATCGACCACTCCGGCCTGCTGCCGCGGCTGGCCGCCCAGGGCTTCCGCGGCCCGGTGCATGCGACGGCCGCCACCGCCGACCTGCTGGAAGTGATGCTCACCGACTCGGCACACATCCAGCAGAAGGAACAGGAGTGGAAGAAAAAGGCCGGGCTGCGCGGCTCGGACCGGCCGCCGCTGTACACCCTCGCCCAGGTCAACCGCATGCTGCGGCAGCTGCGGCGCTCGGATTACGACACCGAGCTGCAGCCGCACCCGGCGGTGCGCTGCGTATTCCGCGATGCCGGCCACATCATCGGCTCGGCCATCATCGAGCTGTGGGTCCGCGACGGCGGCCGCACGCGCAAGCTGGTGTTCTCCGGCGACCTCGGCCAGCCCTGCCGCCCGCTGGTGCGCGACCCGGTGCCGGTCGCCGAAGCCGATGTGCTGGTCGTCGAGTCAACCTACGGCAACCGCCTGCACAAGACCATGGACGAGACGCTGGCGGAACTCGAACATGCGGTCAGCGACACGCTGACGCGCAAGAAAGGCAATGTCATCATCCCCGCCTTTGCCGTCGGCCGCACCCAGGAAATCCTCTACCTGCTGGTCGACCTCTACCGCCGGGACCGGCTGCCGGAGATGGACATCTATGTCGATTCGCCGATGGCGCTGAAGGCGACCGAGATCACCGCGAAACACTGGGCCCTGCTCGACCCCGAGGCGGCGGCGATGCTGCAGTGGATGAAGGGCCGCCGCGGCCGACCGCGCATCCATTTCGTGCAGGATGTGCTGGAATCCACCAGCCTGCAGCGCATCAAGCAGGGCGCGGTGATCATCTCGGCCAGCGGCATGTGCAATGCCGGCCGCATCAAGCACCACCTGCGCCACAACCTCGGCCGCCGCGACTGCAGCGTGATCATCGCCGGCTTCCAGGCCGCGGGCACGCTGGGCCGCCGTATCGTCGACGGCGCGAAAACCGTGCGCCTGTTCGGCATTCCGGTGCCGGTGAAAGCCGACATCTACACCATCGGCGGCCTGTCGGCACACGCCGACCAGGCCGCGCTGCTGGGCTGGCTGACACATTTCAAGCGCCCGCCGCAGCGCACTTTCGTCGTCCACGGCGAGCAGGACACCGCGGAAATTTTCGCAACCACGATCCGCGACCGGCTGGGCTGGGGCGGCATCGACATCCCCGCCATGCACAGCGCCGTCATCCTCTGAACCCCGGTCAGGCCATCATGCACATCCGCCAGATATTCGCCGCACTGCTCATCACGCTGCTCCCTTTCGGCGCCGGCGCACAGCCCTCGTCCGCGCTCCCCGAGCCGGTGGCCCAGGCGCTGGCGCGGGCGGGCATCCCGGAGTCCGCGGTCGGCGTGTATGTGCACGAGATCGGCGGTGATGCGGTGCTCGCAATCGGTGCCGAACGATCGCTGAATCCCGCGTCCAGCATGAAAATCGTCACCACCTATGCCGGACTCGAGCTGCTCGGCCCGGCCTACACCTGGAACACCGAGGCGCTGGCCGACGGCGTGCTGGCGCAGGACACACTCAACGGCCATCTCTACCTCAAGGGCGCCGGCGACCCGAAGCTGACCTTGGAGCACTTCTGGCTGCTGCTGCGCAACCTGCGCGCGCGCGGCCTGCGCGACATCCGCGGCGACCTCGTGCTCGACCGCCGCCTGTTTGCCGACGAGGCGCCGGATCCCGGCCAGTTCGACGACCAGCCAACCCGTCCCTACAACACGGCACCCAACGCGCTGCTGGTCAACTTCAAGGCGGTCACGCTGCAGTTCATTCCTGATGCGGCGACACGCACGGTGCGCATCATCGCCGAGCCACCGCTGCCCGCGGTTCAGATCGTCAACAACCTGAAAGTGGTCGACGGCGCCTGCGGCGACTGGCTGGGCCGCATGAAGATCGACGCCCAGGGCAATGCCGACTCGGCGCGCCTCGCCTTCTCAGGCAGCTATGTCCTCGACTGCGGCGAACGCCAGCGCAGCTTCAGCGTGCTCGGCCACCGCCAGTACGTCGGCGGGCTGTTCACGCTGCTGTGGCGCGAACTGGGCGGCGGCTTCAGCGGCCAGGTCCGCGATGGCGCAACACCGCCGGCGGCGCGGGTGCTGTCGACCGTCAAGTCGCAGTCGCTGTCGGAGATCGTGCGCGACGTCAACAAGTACTCCAACAACGTGATGTCGCGCCAGCTCTTCCTGTCACTTGGCTTCAACGACGCCGGCGCCAGCACTGCCAGCTCGGCTGCAGCCGTCAGACAATGGCTGGCGCTGAAAGGCCTGTCCTTCCCCGAGCTGGTGCTGGAAAACGGTTCCGGCCTGTCACGCATCGAACGCATCAGTGCGCGCAATCTCGGCACGGTGCTGCTCAATGCCTGGGCCAGCCCGGTGATGCCCGAGCTGATGGCCTCGCTGCCGGTGGCCGCCGTCGACGGCACGATGCGCCGTCGCCTGAAAAGCGCGGAGATTGCGGGCCAGGCGCATATCAAGACCGGCTCGCTGTCGAGCGTGCGCTCGATCGCCGGTTATGTGCTCGACGCGCAGGGCAACCGTTCGGTGGTGGTGTTCATGGTCAATCACGCCAACGCGGCCAACGCCCAGGCGGCCATGGACGCCCTGCTGCAGTGGGTGCACAACCGCGACAGCTGCTGCGGCCGCCAGGAGCGTCGGCGGCAGCAGGGCCGGAAGCCGGCTGCGGGCTAGGGCGCCCGCCTCACAACCGCGAGGCCGTGGCGGCTCATCCACAGCCGCGACAGCAGCTGCACCAGTCCGGCAGCCGCCAGTGCCCACAGGAAGGCTGCGCCGATGCCCTGGGTTCTCAGCGCCCAGGCCAGCACCGCGCAGAAGGTGCTGAACGCATAAAAGCCGAGCACCATGCCGCGCAGCAGCTGCACTGTCGCCGCGGCGCCGGCACTGCGATGGGTGAACAGCACCAGCACCGTGCCCATCACCGGAAACATCGCGAGTATGCCGCTCAGTGACGGCCCCAGCTGCGCGGCGGAATAGGTCACCCCCAGCACCAGCAGCGCGCCGAGCAGCATGCGCAGCAGCATGTCGCGCGGCGGTTTCGCCGCAGATGCAGCGGCGGCCGCGAGATGCGGATAGAAACGCGGCGCGAGCCACAGGCCGAGCAGCACCCCGGCCGCGGCCGTCGGCAATGTGGCGTTCCACCACTCCAGCAGCAGCACGGCGAGTGCATAACCGAGATAGGCCAGCGGCAGGCTCAGCGGCCAGGCAAAACGCGTCGCCGCCCAGGCATAACTCAGGCCGAAGGCGAGCATGCCCAGCACCGCGGACAGCGTGCCGACCGCCGCCTGCGCGGCAAAGGCTGCGCCCTGCTCCAGCGCGATGAACCACAGTATCGGTCCCGCGACGATCGGAAAGGCCGACAGCCAGCCGGCAACCGCCGGTCCCCAGCGCCGGCCGGCCAGCGTCACGCCCGCGATCAGCGCAGGCACCAGCACCAGCTTCAGCAACAGGACGGTATTCAAGGCGGGCTTTCAGCGCTCGCGGCGCGGTCGCGGGACTGCGTCAAAAATATCAATAAAACAATTATTTATAGAGTTATTCGACTATAGCCCCAGCTGTCCCCACAAGGCATCGACACGGCGTTTCACGTCTTCGCTCATCGCGATCGGCGTGCCCCATTCGCGGCTGGTTTCCGCCGGCCATTTGTTGGTGGCGTCTATGCCCATCTTCGAACCGAGGCCTGCGACGGGGCTGGCGAAGTCGAGATAGTCGATCGGCGTCGCGTCGGCAATCAGCGTGTCGCGCTTGGGATCGACGCGCGTGGTGAGCGCCCAGATCACTTCCTTCCAGTCGCGCACGTTGACGTCGTCGTCGGTGACGATGATGAACTTGGTGTACATGAACTGGCGCAGGAAACTCCAGATGCCGAACATCACGCGTTTGGCGTGGCCCGGATACTGCTTTTTGATGCTGACGCAGGCGACGCGGTACGAGCAGCCCTCGGGCGGCAGATGAAAATCAACGATTTCCGGAAACTGCTTCACCAGCAGCGGCACGAAGACCTCGTTGAGCGCTTCGCCGAGCACCGCCGGCTCGTCCGGCGGCTTGCCGGTGTAAGTCGAGTGGTAGATCGCGTCACGGCGCAGCGTGATGCGATCGACGGTGAACACCGGGAAGCGGTCCTGCTCGTTGTAATAACCGGTGTGGTCGCCGAAGGGGCCTTCGAGCGCGGTCTCGCCGGGATGGATATGGCCTTCGAGCACGATCTCGGCGCGCGCTGGCACCTGCAGGTCGTGGCCGATGCATTGCGCGATTTCGGTTTTCTCGCCGCGCAGCAGGCCGGCGAACTGGTATTCGGACAGCGCATCGGGCACCGGCGTCACCGCGCCGAGCATCGTCGCCGGATCCGCGCCCAGCGCCACCGCCACCGGGAAGGGTTCGCGCGGATGCGCGAGGCAGTGATCGCGGTAATCGAGCGCGCCGCCGCGATGCGCGAGCCAGCGCATGATCAGTTTGTTGCGGCCGATCACCTGCTGGCGGTAGATGCCGAGGTTCTGCCGCGTCTTGTTCGGACCACGTGTCACCGTCAGGCCCCAGGTGACCAGCGGGCCGGCGTCACCGGGCCAGCAGGTCTGCACCGGCAGGCGCGAGAGATCGACATCACTGCCCTCCCACACGACTTCCTGGCAGACCGGATCGCGCACCCGTTTCGGCGCCATCGACAGCACCTGCCGCAGCAGCGGCAGCTTGTCCCAGGCGTCCTTCAGGCCTTTCGGCGGTTCGGGCTCCTTCAGCTGCGCCAGCAATTGACCGAGCTCGCGCAGCGCAGCCACCGAATCGCGACCCATGCCGCGCGCGACGCGCTGCGGCGTGCCGAACAGGTTGCCGAGCACGGGCATCGTGTGGCCCTTCGGTTTTTCGAACAACAGCGCCGGACCGCCGGCCTTCAGCACGCGGTCGCAGATCTCGGTCATCTCCAGCTTCGGGTCAACCTCGACGGTGATGCGCTTCAGCTGGCCCTCGCGCTCGAGACCGGCGATGAAGTCACGCAGGTCGCGGTAACTCAACGCAGCACCCGCAGGTTCAGCGCGAGGTCGGCGGCAAGCCCGACGAAAATCGCGCAACCCACCCAGTTGTTGTGCAGGAAGGCCCTGAAACAGCCTTCGCGGGTCCGGTCACGGATCATCCGGTACTGCAGCAGCACCAGCCCCGCGGCAACAATGATCCCGGAAAAATAAAGAACATCGCGCATCTGCCACCAGCCGATCCAGACCATCAGGCCGAGGAAGACCGCATGACAGATCATTACCGCGGCAACGTCGTAACGGCCGAACAGGATCGCCGAGGACTTGACGCCGATCCTGCGGTCGTCGTCGCGATCGACCATCGCGTAGGCGGTGTCGTAAGCGATCGCCCAAAACACCGTCGCCAGCAGCAACAGCCAGGCCACCTTGGGCAATGCGTTCCATTCCGCGGCATAGGCCATCGGAATGCCGAAGCCGAAAGCGAGGCCCAGCCAGGCCTGGGGCAGCGGGAACACGCGTTTGACGAAGGGATAGATCACGGCAATCGCGGCGGCGGCAAAAGCCAGCTTGAGGGTCAGCGGATTGAGCAGCAAGACCAGCCCGAAGGCCAGCAGCAGCAGCACGCCGGCGAGCGCCAGCGCCTCGTTCGGTGAAATCACGCCCGCAGCCAGAGGGCGGTTCTTCGTGCGCTCGACGTGGGGATCGAAATGGCGGTCGGCGTAATCATTGACCACGCAGCCTGCGGAACGCATCAGCACGGTGCCGGTGAAGAATATCAGCAGGATGTCGGGCTGCGGCAGGCCGCCGGCGGCGAACCACAGCCCCCACAGCGTCGGCCACAACAGCAGCAGGATGCCGATGGGCTTGTCGAGCCGCATCAGCTGCTCGTAGGCGTTCAGTCGCTGCTTCAGCGTCAGGGTCACAGGTCGGATACCGCGGGCAGGAACACTTCGCTGACCAGTATAGGCGATTTGCCCGCGGCAAATATCGAGCGCCGGGCCCACAGCGCGGCCGGCGGTCGTTTCAGCCGTGCCGCTGCGCGGCGGTGCAGCGGATGGCTGGCGGCAAGCTTTTTCTGGTGCAAGGGAAAACGCGCGATGCGCGGGTCGGCAAACAGTGCCGCGCCCAGCGGCCGGTTGCCCAGCACGGCAACGCCGCGCCAGGCGCCGCGCAGCCCCGCGGGATCAAACACCGTGTGCGCGAACACCAGCGGTGTCGCGCCGCGCAGCAGCAAAACCTCGCGCACCATCACGCGCGCGGACCGCGATGCAAACAGGAAAGCTTCGTCGGGGTTGGGCCGGCGCAGGCCCTGGAACAGCACCCGCACGCTGATCCGGCCGGCATGCCGCTCCAGCCGCGCCGTCAGCGAACCGGGATCGGTCAGCCAGCGGCGGAGCCGGCCGGCGGCAACGGGTGCGGCGCACCACAGGGAATCTCGGGGAATGGAATTCACGGCGGAAATCGTCGAATGTCCGATTATCGCATCTTCATTCCGGGGCGCAGACGCGCCTGCATCACACCTTCAGGTATTCGTTGCGCCCGCCGAGCCAGCGCGCGAGATGCGCCTTTGCAGCCTCCGGCTGTTCGCGCAGCAGCTGCTCCGCGGCATCACGCGCCGCATCGAGCAGGTCGAGGTCGACGGCCAGATCGGCAAAGCGCAGCATCGGCACGCCGCTCTGCCGCGCGCCGAGCAGTTCGCCGGGGCCGCGCAGGTTCAGGTCCTGGCGCGCGATCTCGAAACCGTCGGTCTGTTCGTAAATCACCTTCAGCCGCTCTTTCGCCAGCGGTGACAGCGGCGCCTGGTACAACAGCACGCAGGTGCTCTCGGAGGCACCGCGGCCGACGCGGCCGCGCAGCTGGTGCAACTGCGACAGGCCCATGCGCTCGGCGTGCTCGATGACCATCAGCGAGGCATTGGGCACGTCGACACCGACCTCGATCACCGTCGTCGCCACCAGCAGCTGCACGTCGCCCGCCTTGAACGCGGCCATCACGTCCTGTTTTTCCGCCGCCTTCAGGCGGCCGTGAACCAGACCGACGCGCAGTTCGGGAAAGGTCTGCTGCAGTCGGGCGTGGGTGTCGATGGCGGTCTGCAGCTGCAGTTTTTCCGATTCCTCGATCAGCGGACAGACCCAGTAGGCCTGGCGCCCGGCCACGCAGGCGTCGCGCACGCGCTGGATCACTTCGTCGCGGCGCTCCTCCGACACCAGCCGCGTCGCCACCGGCGTGCGCCCCGGTGGCAGTTCGTCGATCACCGACACGTCGAGGTCGGCGTAGTAACTCATCGCCAGCGTGCGCGGAATCGGCGTCGCACTCATCATCAGCTGGTGCGGCTGCAGGCCCTTCGTCGACTGCGTGCCCTTGTGGCGCAGGGCCAGCCGCTGGTGCACACCGAAGCGGTGCTGCTCGTCGATGATCGCCAGCCCCAGCCGCTTGAACACCACGGCATCTTCGAACAGGGCATGGGTGCCGACGACAACCTGTGACCTCCCTTCCGAAACATTCACAAGCTCTTGTTTTTTAAGCTTATTTTTTAATCCGCCGGACAACCATGCGACACGGACGCCGAGCGGCTCCAGCCAGTCGGCGAACTTGCGGTAATGCTGCTCGGCGAGTATTTCTGTCGGCGCCATCACGGCAGCCTGATAACCGTTCTCCACACACTGCAGCGCGGCGAGCGCGGCGACAATGGTCTTGCCGCTGCCGACATCGCCCTGCAGCAGGCGCTGCATCGGGTGCGCCTGGCCGAGGTCGTCGCGGATCTGCGCGAGCACCGCGTTCTGCGCCCGCGTCAGCCGGAACGGCAGGCGCTTCAGCAGCTTGTCGACGAGTTGCCCGCGCGCGGCCAGCACCGGCGCACCGGCCGCGCGTCGCCGCCGGTAATGCACGCGCATCGACAGCTGCTGCGCCAGCAGTTCGTCGAACTTCATGCGTCGCCAGGCCGGATGGGTGCGCCCCTGCAAGGTCGCCTGCGCGACGTCGGGCGGAGGGTTGTGCAGCAGACGCACCGCGGATTCGAAAACCGGCAGGCCCAGCGTGTCGAGCAGCGACGGCGGCAGGGTTTCCGCCAGCGGCTCGTCGGCGAGCGCGCGCGTGATCATCCGCCGCAGGCTGTCCTGGCCAAGGCCGGCGGTGGTCGGATACACCGGCGTCAGCGCTTCAGCCACCGGCGCATCGGCATCGATCACGCGGTAACGCGGATGCACCATCTCCGGCCCGAAATGGCCGATGCGCAACGCACCATAAACACGCACATGGTTGCCCACGGCCAGCGTCTTCACCTGGCTGCCGTAGAAATTGAGGAAACGCAGTGTCAGTTCGCCGCTGCCGTCGCTGATACGGCAAACCAGTTGGCGTTTGGGCCGGTACTTGATGTCGCAGTCGATAACCTCGCCCTGCACCAGCAACTCGGCGCCGGGCAGCGCTTCGTCCAGCGGGCACAGCCGCGTCTCGTCGTCGTAGCGCAGCGGCAGGTGCAGCACCAAGTCGAAACGGCGGCGGATGCCGAGCTTGCCCAGCTTGTCGGCAGTGGCACCACCAATGCCGGGCAGCGCCGGCTTCGCCGCGGCGGCCGGGCGGCGCGGGCGTGCCGCGGGTTTGCGTCCCTCAACCGCCACGCCGGTGCGCCCTCAGCCGAGGTGCATCACGGCATCGACTTCGACCAGCGCATTGCGCGGCAGGCTGGCGACACCGATCGCGGCGCGCGCCGGATAGGGCTCGCGGAAGTACGTCGCCATGATTTCGTTGACCTTCGCGAAATGCCCGAGGTCGGTCAGGTAGACGTTGACCTTGACGCAGTGATCGAGGCTGCCGCCGGGCGCGGACGCCACCGCCTATTGGTTGTCGAAC